>UPTG01001723.1_pt1 | contig 15888 bp, 16 predicted proteins | sample 2160121 | NCBI WGS metagenome assembly UPTG01 (sample SAMN06266255, study PRJEB28933) | marine metagenome | isolation source: Columbia River Estuary | place: USA:Columbia River Estuary, USA | collected 2014-07-27
TGCGCCTGTGTCAGTCGATCCACAGGTGTTTGAGGATGTTCTTTTACGACTTGATGAAGTGCCCGATGATCGCGCCGCTAATGACGCGAATGCGTCGACCTTGTCGTGGACAATCAAGCAGGTTCGGCAGGGTAACTTAGACAAGCTACAGTGGAAGAAAGTCAGCCGCTCATTGCGTATTGCCGATTTAGGGCGCATTGATGGTGCTGCCGAATTCTCCCTTTACCACATCGCTGAGGGTGGTCGTATTCCTCAGCATAACCACTCTGGCACTGAGATGACGCTCGTTCTTCAGGGCGGGTTCAGTGATGAAAGTGGCGCTTATCACGCTGGCGACTTCATTACTCGAGAAGCAGGCGACGTTCACGCGCCAGCAGCGCTTCCGGGTGGTGATTGCATTTGTCTTGCTGTGCTCGAGGCACCCCTGCGGTTTACCCATTGGCATCATCGTTGGCTGAGCCCACTGCTGCAACTGCGTGCAGGCTAATTTAAAGCATTCCACTCCCTCAGTGTTTAAGTCAGTTTCGCCTTACGTACGAAGCGACTGAGCTGCAAAACTCCTGCTTAGATTTGTAAAATCGATTTGGGTTATCAGGTATTTTTCTCGCGATAAACTCAGCTGGATGAGATCCTGTGGCTGACATCAGACGTATCACCTCACAAACTTAGAAAGAGCGAGCATCACCCATGCGTATTGTTATTCCTCGCGAGTCGGTTGCAGGCGAGCGACGAACTTCGGCCACTCCGGAAACCGTAAAGAAAATGATCCGACTTGGCGCCGACGTCGCCATCGAGTCGGATGCCGGCGCTGCAGTCGGATACGACGACAGTCTTTATTCTGACCTCGGCGCTGAAATTGTCAGTGATCGCGCGGCCCTGATGGGCTCTGCGGACATGGTGTTAAGACTGCGTAAGCCTGAACCGGCGGACATCGACATGATGAAGCCAGGCTGTATCCATGTGTCCTATTTGGATCCGTTTAATGAACGGGATCTCATAAAGACGCTTGCCGCCAAAGAAATCACGGCGGTCAGTATGGAGATGATTCCTCGCTCCACGCGAAGTCAGAAAATGGATGCCCTCAGCTCACAAGCAAACCTAGCGGGCTACGTCGCTGTCATGCTTGCTGCTGCACAGTTGCCGAGTATCTTTCCAATGCTCATGACGCCAGCAGGGACACTGAAGCCGGCCAAGATTTTTATCATCGGTGCCGGCGTTGCGGGCTTGCAAGCGATTGCCACGGCTAAACGGCTGGGCGGACGCGTGACTGCCTTTGACACGCGCCCTGTGGTTGCTGAGCAGGTGCAGTCGTTAGGTGGAAAGTTTCTTGAGATTGATCTTGGAGACACCGGGCAGACGGCAGACGGGTATGCCAAAGAGCTTACGCCAGAGCAGGTGGAGCTTCAGAGGCAGGCGCAAAAATCGGTCATTGCTGACTCAGATGTGGTGATTACAACCGCGCAGGTCTTTGGCCGGAAGCCGCCTGTTCTGGTCACTAAGGACATGATCGAGGGTATGGCGCCTGGCGCGGTCATCGTTGATATGGCGGCAGAAACCGGCGGCAACGTGGAAGGTTCCGTTCCGAACGAGACGGTCGTTGTCGATGGTGTAACGATTGTGGGTACTGCGAACTTGGCCAATGAAGTGGCCAGGGATGCGTCTCAGATGTACGCAAACAACCTGTTTAATTTGGTTGAGGACACTTGGGATACTGATGCAAAGACGTTTGTGCTCGATATGGAAAACGATATTTTGCCAGGTTGTGTGATTACTCACGGTGGAGAGGTGGTTCACCCCACCATTAAGAACCTAATGGAAGGGGAAGGATAAAATGGAAGTCTCGTATCTTTTATTCATTCTGATGCTCGCAGTCTTTTTAGGCTTTGAGCTGATCAATAAGGTGCCCGCAACGTTGCACACACCGCTGATGTCAGGTGCAAATGCAATCCACGGCGTCATCCTCGTGGGCGCAATCATCGTGGCCGATCACAGCAAAACTAACTTAGAGCTTGGTCTTTCCGTTGCAGCAATCATCCTTGCAACTATCAATATGGTGGGTGGTTTCGTCGTTACCGATCGAATGCTTGAAATGTTCAAAGGAAACAAAAAATGAGCCGCACGCTGTATGACCTCATAGGTTTAGCTGCCGGTGTGGCATTTATCCTGGCACTTAAAGGTTTATCTCACCCAAAGACTGCACGCCGAGGAAACTTAATCGGTGCTTTTGGTGCCACATTGGCAACGTTAGTGGTCTTCTTCTATGCCAATCCAGGTTCAACTCTTCCACTAAATAAGAAATTGGCATATTTTTTGAATTTTTATAACTACAAGGTAACAATATTAAAGTGTAGTTGATATACTAATGTAAGTGAAACATACAGTAAATGGTTAAGCCATCACTAAAAAGAAACATTTACATATTTAAAAACAGTTTATGCGAAGTATTTTATTTAAAAGAATACTATTTATTGTAGGAACGTTTATCTTTTTAAGTTGTAACGAATCGGATTTAGATAATGAAGTTCCTTCTTGTATTCAAGATAAAATTGAAGTTTTTAAAAGCAACGAAGTAAGCAACCCTCCAACTCAAATTTGCCGCTATTGGAGATCCTGTGGAACGACTCTCTGGAGGTAACCAACAGAAAGTCGTTCTGTCGAAATGGCTGGCCACCGAACCCAAGGTATTGATTGTGGACGAACCCACCCGGGGAATCGACGTCGGGACGAAAGCCGAAGTACACAAATTGCTATCCCAAAAAGCTCAGCAAGGCATGGCCGTCATCATGGTTTCCTCGGAATTGCCTGAGGTGATGGGAATGGCGGATCGAATTTTTGTCATGCGCGAGGGTGAGCACCGAGGCACCCTGACACGTGCAGAGGCATCACCCGAAAAGATAATCACCCTCGCCACGGGAGGGGTGATCGCAGCATGAAGGCACTGAAGAATCTTGTGAAAGCTCGCGAAGTTCCGGTATTTGTGGCTCTCGTTTTGGTCGTCACGGTAGCCGGAATTGCTAACCCCAGCTTCATCTCCGCTATCGGCGCACGGGATATTCTCCTGGGCGTAGCCATTGTTGCCATATTGGCGGTCGGCCAAACTTTTGTCATTGTGATGCGACACATCGACTTGTCGGTGGGGTCCTTGATTGGTTTCACCTCATTTCTCATTGGTGATCTGTATTCCCAGGGGTATGGATTGTGGGCTGGTCTCGCTGCTGCTCTGAGCGTGGGTGTGCTGGTGGGAGCCATCAATGGTTTCCTCGTGGCCTACCTCCGTCTTCCCAGTCTTGTCGTGACGTTGGGCGCGCTCTACGTAGTGAGGGGAATTTTCAACGACTACGCATTTGGCAGAACGATTACGGCAGCTATGGTTCCGCCCGAGGTGGCGTGGATCGGATTGAACCGGATTGCCGGGATTCCCGTCCTATTCTTGATCGGCTTGGTGCTCGTAATTGTGAGTGGAGTGATCATGCGCAGGGTTCGCGCAGCACGCGATCTCTACGCCATCGGATCAAACCCCGCCGCCGCAGAATTAGCGGGAATTCCCGTTGCGCGGAGAATATTCTCTGCGTTTGTCATCAATGGTGCGATTACGGGATTAGCGGGCGCCGTGATGTTGGGCCGTTTCAACGCCGCCAACGCCAACTCTGGCTTGTCGCTGGAGCTCATTGTTATCGCTGCCTGCGTGGTGGGGGGAGTCACCATCGCTGGTGGATCGGGCTCAGTTTGGGGAGCATTCTTGGGGGCCATTTTGCTGCAGGCCATTACCAGAACTATTGGAGCGCTGGGAATCCCCCAGTTTTGGCAACAAGCGTTCAACGGAGGGCTGATCATTCTGGCCATTGCCTTTGACAAATACCTCAGCGGAAGAACCAAGGCGACGACGATTATGGGGTCTAAAGATGAGTAGATTCAGCTTCAGCTGGGACAAAGGCGTCGGCCTGTTTTTGATTATCGCCGTCGTCCTGGGCTCCATGCTTTCCGACAACTTCGCCAATACGAGCAACCTTAGTTTTGTTCTGCGTGATGTTACGGAGTTTGCGATCATCGCCTTAGCGATGACGTTCTTGATTATCTCGGGAGAAATTGATCTCTCCGTGGCCTCGACGTTGAACCTTTCCAGCGCCAGCCTCGGTTTTCTCTATCGAGCCGGGTTGCCTTTTGAAGCTGCGATTATCGGCGGACTCTTGGTGGGCCTTGCGTGCGGGCTCTTTAACGGATATTTGGTGACCAAACTTGGTTTGCCTTCTCTGGCAGTCACTATCGGAACGCTTGCGCTGTATCGAGGATTGAGTTTTGCCTTGTTGGGCAATGAACCTGTCAATCAACTTCCAGAATTTTGGATTTCTTTGGGTTACGGGCGTATCCCGGGAACATTCATTCCCTGGTCCACCATCTTGTTGGTAGTTTTGGCCGCTATCGCCTGGTTCATCCTTCACAACACTCGTTATGGCCGCTGGACCTTCGCTATCGGGGTGAACGCTGAAGCTGCCAAGTTCAGTGGTATTCCGGTGCAACGCACCAAGTTGGCACTTTTTGCTATGACCGGACTTATGTCGGGAGTAGCCGGGGTGGTCTACACGTTACGTTTTGCTAGTGCCTCGCCGGATGGTGCGGTGGGCTACGAACTGAGCATTATTGCCGCCGTGCTTTTTGGCGGAGTTTCTATTGCCGGTGGTGTCGGCACGCTCTGGGGGGTTTTGGCCGCTGTGCTCTCCCTCGGCGTTATTCGTTCGGCATTACAGCTTGCAGGATTTACAGCCAATTCGTTGCTGATCGTGAGCGGCGGGCTGTTATTGATTTCAGTTATCGCACCAAAGATAACTGAAGGCTTGCGAAACCGCCCTGGTGCGGGGAGCAAGAAAAACACCAAGAAAACCATTCGAGAGGTGGGAAATGAATAACCGACTCCTTAAGTCGGGCCTGAGGACTTTTGCCCTCAGCGCCGTAGTCGCACTCGGCATCGCCGGTTGCGCAAGCACTGCAGAAACAGAAACAGCTGAAGAGACGACTGGCTCAACCGAGACCGCAACTGAATCAGCTGAATACCGTATCGCCATCATGCCGAAGGCCATCAACATTGGTTACTTCTCCGCATGGGACGAGGGTGCCCAGGCAGCCTGTGTCGAACTCGGCGCAAGCTGTGACTACATTGGCCCCAACGAGGCCACTGGCCCCGCGCAGGTTCAGTTCATCAACCAGGCCATTCAAGAAGGCTATGACGCCATTGTGATTTCCGCTGCCGACCAGAACGCTATTGTTCCGGCACTGGAAGAAGCAATTGCTGCAGGAATCACCATCGTGACTTCTGACGCTGACGTCGCCGCAGAATCTGCCTCAGCACGTCTGGTGACGGTTCTGCCTTCGGCAGCAAACCGCATTGGTACCGCTGAGGTCGACTGGGTTGCTGAAGAAGTTGGCGAGACCGGATCCGTTGCGATTCTTTCCGCCGCTGCTACCGCTGCAAACCAGAACGTATGGATTGAAGCAATGGGCCCATACCTGGAGGAAACCTATCCCAACATGTCGTGGGTTGGTGGAAGCCTTGAGTCAGCCGTCTTCTATGGCGATGACGATGCAACTAAGTCCGTTGAGCAGTTCAACGCGATTTTGTCTCAGTACCCTGATGTAGCTGGAATCATTGCCCCCACCACCGTGGGTGTTTTGGCTGCTGCTCAAGAGAAGAAGGCAAAGGGCGCAACTGTTGCTGTTACCGGATTGGGTCTTCCTTCCGAAATGGCTCCTTACATTGAAGATGGAACCATTGCCAAGGTTGGACTCTGGAACCCCATCGACCTCGGATATGTTGCTGTTTACGCAGCAGTCTTGGGTATGCAGGGTGAATTCGACGGTTCGGTTGGATCCAGCTTCACCGCTGGGGACACCTCCTACGAAGTGGTCGAGGGTGGCATTGCCTACCTCGGTGACCCCTTCACCTTCACCATCGACAACATTGCTACCTTCAAGGAGATCTACTAGATCTCTGGTAGTTAGTTGAACGAACCGGGTGGCATCCACAGTGTGGAAGCCACCCGGTTTCGTTAACACTCGTGAAAGGATTCAATATGCAGCGCATAGGATTTCGTCTCAAACTCAAAAAAGACACCCTGGATGAATACGTGGAGCGCCATCAGAGCGTCTGGCCCGAAATGCTGGATGCCCTCAGCTCGACCGGGTGGACAAATTATTCACTGTTCCTCGACCGCGACGACGCAACCCTTTTTGGGTATTTCGAAACGCCAGACCTGAACGCTGCTCGCGAAGGAATGGCTGCACTAGAGGTGAATACTTTGTGGCAGTCTGAAATGGAAAAATACTTTGAGGCATTGGAAGGGTTGAAGCCCGACGAAGGGTTCAAGACTCTCGAGAGCGTCTTCTTTCTGGCCTAGGTTCAAAACCTGGGGGCCTAGAAAGAGGCTACTCTCCGCGCAAGATAGCTAAGAGGCGCAGAATCTCGACATAGAGCCACACCACGGTGACCATGATGCCAAAGGCTGCTTGCCAGCCATAGACCCTCGGAGCTCCCTTTTCCACGCCTTCTTTGATGGATTCGAAATCCATCACCAGCGAATAGGCGGCCAGGAATACGACCACTATTCCCAAAATCACGCCCAGGGGAATGCCAAAGATTTCCATGCTCCGAAGACCAAACATTCCACTGGTGGCACCGAAGGTCATCAACCCAAAGTTCACGAGCGAAAAGACCAGGTAACCCACCATGGCGATGGTCACAATGCGCGTCATGCGCGCAGAGGTGCGGAATTTGCCACTGAGGAACAAGAACAATGTCACGCCAATGACGGCCAAGGTGCCAAAGACAGCCTGGGTGACGATGCCTTCCCACATTTGATTGAAGATCGCGGAGATTCCTCCCACAAATAAACCTTCGAAACCGGCGTAAGCGAGAATCAAGCCGCGAGAGGGCTTCTTCTTGAAGATGTTCACCATGGCGAGAACCAAGCCCACGATGAGGCCCGGGATGGCCAACACGGGAAATACCCAGCCGACTAGGGCACCGGCGACGAGTACCCCGAAAGCAATCAGGGTCTTCATGATGGTGTCTTCGTAGGTCATCCGCCCTGTGCTGGTCGAGCTAGCGCTGGGGCGGGAATACAGCTCATCGAGCTCACGGGCATCAGGGGTCGCCACGTTGCTTGGGCTGAAGGCCAGTGATCGGGAAAATGCAGGATTCGACGTTGCCATGGGAACCTTTTCGATGGGGTGTGAACAGGCCTTTATTCTACCAAGGCAACTGGGGCTTAGCTGGGGGAATCCTTGGCTATAGCTGAAGCCAGGCGGTAATGGCGATACTTCCGGCGAGAACATATCCCACCAGCCACAGCCACCCCAATCCCACGCTGAACCACGCGAGAGCTTCACCGCGTTGCTCGGAGCGTCTGATTTGGCCCACCGCCAGATAGCCGAAAATAACGCTGAAGGGGCTCAACGTGAGAGCTAATATCAGCGCCACAATCGACACAATATTGATCCCTGAGCGCTCGGGCCCACTCGGGGTATCTAAGGCCTGCTTGGGTTCCTCGTCCGCCATCGAGAGCTCCTCAGGCTCAGACTCATCAGCGAGGGTCTCACTGGGGGGAGCAACGTCTGTGTGCTCCGGAGTTGTGTCCTCCAGCGCAGGAGGAATAACGATAGATCCGGTGTCGCGAAGGATGCGATCGGTATCCAATGATTCGAGATCAGGGGCAAGGCCCTGGTTCTCGGGTTCCACCAGTTCTGGCCCGTTCGGGGCGGTGGAAAAATCCTCAGGCGTGTTCACGTGACTAAGGCTAGCGAAGCAATCAGTGGTGGGCTTTAGACTGAGCGTTATATGTCTGCTATCGCCGCTCACGTGACCGAGGGCCTCAACCCCCAACAAAGCGCGGCAGTGGCGTTTCGCGGCCCGGCACTGTTGATTATTGCCGGGGCTGGTTCGGGAAAAACCAGTGTGCTCACCCGCAGAATCGCTGGATTGTTGCATTCTCGAGATGCCTGGCCCAGCCAAATTTTGGCGATTACGTTCACCAATAAAGCTGCCGGTGAGATGCGTGAGCGCATCGAAGCTTTGATGGGTGACGCGGCCTCTGGGATGTGGATTTCCACCTTCCACTCGGCGTGTGTGCGAATTCTGCGCAAAGAACACGACCGCTTTGGGTATTCCAGCTCGTTCACCATTTATGACTCTGCTGACCAGCGGGCAGTGGTGAAGAGAATTCTGAAACAAGTCAATGGCGATGAGATGGGCCTGACCCACAGCATGGTGATCGGCAAGATGTCGAGGCTTAAGAACGAACTGATGGATGTGGATGCCTACCGCCGCACCTCAGAGTCTTCCGATCCCGCTGATGCCTTGTTTATCGAAGTGTGGGATCGCTATCAGGCTGAATTGCGCCGCTCGCAGGCCTTTGATTTTGACGACCTAATTGGCCAAACGGTGTATCTGTTTCGGGCCTTCCCCGAAGTGGCCGCGACCTATCAAACACGCTTTCGCCACGTGTTGGTGGATGAGTACCAGGACACCAATCACGCGCAGTACGCCTTGATTCGCGAACTCACCCGGGAGGTCCCCGCCTCGTTGATTCCCGAAACCTCCTCGATCCCTCGACGAGAAGATGGCAGTCTGGCGGGCGCATCGCTGACGGTGGTGGGTGATTCCGATCAATCTATTTACGCGTTCCGGGGTGCCGATATTCGCAACATCACGGAATTTGAGCGTGATTTTCCGGGCGCCGAAGTCATTTTGTTGGAACAGAACTATCGCTCGACTCAAAACATTTTGGACGCTGCGAATGCTGTCATCGGTAACAACTTTGATCGCAAAGCCAAGAACCTTTTCACCCAGTTCGGCAGTGGAGACGAGATCATCGGGTTCACCGGCTATAGCGCCCACGACGAAGCACAGTTCGTAGCGGATCGTATTGTCGAAATGTCCCACGAGGGCGTGCCCTATTCCGAAATGGCCGTTTTTTATCGCACCAACGCTCAAACCAGGGCCCTGGAAGACATCTTTATTCGCTCCGCTATTCCCTACCGGATTATTGGGGGCACCAAGTTCTATGAACGCGCCGAAATCAAAGACGTGATGGCGTATCTGATTTCGATTGCTAATCCAGCTGATTCTCTAGCGCTGCGTCGAATCCTCAATGTCCCTCGCCGCGGCATCGGGCCGGCTACCGAAACGTCTCTGGTCGCCTTTGCTGATCGGGAAGGCATCACGCTGGTCGAAGCCCTGGCGCGCGCTAGCGAATTAGGCCTGGGTCCTAAGGTCACCCACGCGATGGTGTCCCTTGCTGACGCCTTGGCGCAGGCCAGTGCAGTGTCTATTCAAGACCCGCCGGTCAGGGTGGTGGAAACCATCTTGAATGCCACGGGGTATCTCACCCTCCTGCAGGCCAGTGTTGATCCCCAAGATGATGTCCGCGCGGAAAACGTGCAAGAACTTATCAGTGTGACGCGGGAATTTGGGAAAAATAACCCCGATGGCACCCTGACTGATTTCCTCACTGAAGTCTCGCTCGTGGCCGCCGCCGATGATCTGGATGATGCGACAGGAACGGTGTCGTTAATGACACTGCACACGGCCAAAGGATTGGAATACGACGCTGTCTTCCTCACCGGATTAGAAGAAGACCTACTTCCTCATCGGATGAGCGCGGCCGAGCCTGGTGGTATTCAAGAAGAACGACGCTTGCTCTATGTCGGAATTACCCGGGCAAAGAAGAAACTCCACCTGTCCTTGGCTATGACCAGGAGCACCTTTGGGGACACCGCTATTGCTCAACCCAGTAGATTCCTCGCAGAGATTCCGACCGAACTTATCGCGTGGCGGGAATCGCAGGCCGCCACGGGAGGGGCTGGACATCAGTTGGGCTCCTCCATCCGAAGTAGTGGCTGGCAGGGAGCGGGAAGCTCGCGCAGCCGGGGTGTGAGCGTGCAGGATGCGCTTCCTAAGGCACCACCAAGGACCACCGAGTGGGCCAATCGAGTGACGTCGAGTGTGCGCGATAACGGTGATCTCACCTTGGTCGTGGGCGATCGCATTGTGCACGATGATTTTGGCGAAGGCTCGGTGAAGCAGGTCACGGGGGAAGGCCCCAAGCGCGTGGCGGAGGTGAGCTTTGATACCCGCGGGACGAAGAGGCTCCTAATCAAGATTGCTCCTATTACCAAGCTCTAGCACCCCCACGATGTCCCTCGTGGGGCGTTAATTGCCGATAGGCTGGGCGTGGTTCCCCCCTTTCACCGGTGAGAGTGCTGGCTGGAATCATCTCTCTTATCTCCTAGCCGACTAACCGGAAGGACCCACAGGCGTGGACTTATACGAATACCAAGCCCGAGACATGTTTGAGCGTCATGGCGTTCCCGTATTGGCAGGACTTATTGCTGATACTCCAGATCAGGCGCAGGCAGCCGCAGAGAAGATCGGCGGACTGACCGTCGTCAAAGCCCAGGTGAAAACCGGTGGTCGCGGTAAAGCCGGTGGCGTCAAGGTTGCCCCGACCCCCGCGGAGGCGAAGAGCGTCGCCGAGGCAATTCTCGGGTTGGATATCAAGGGCCACATCGTGCAGCGCGTGATGGTGGCGGCCGGTGCCGATATTGATCTCGAATTCTATTTCTCGGTTCTGCTGGATCGCGCGAACCGGAATTATCTCGTGTTGTGCAGCTACGAAGGTGGCATGGAAATTGAGCAACTGGCAGAAGAGCGCCCCGAGGCGTTGGCCCGTATCGCGATCAACCCTGCTCAGGGAATTGACCTGGATAAGGCTCGAGAAATAGCTGTTGCTGCCAAGTTCCCCGCTGAACTGGTCGAGCGTGTTGCTCCTGTGTTTGTGAAGCTCTATGACGTCTTCACGAAAGAAGACGCCACGTTGGTGGAGGTCAACCCTCTGGTTCTCACGAAGTCTGGTGACGTGATTGCTCTGGATGGCAAGGTGACGTTGGATGAGAACGCAGAATTCCGTCAGCCTCACCATGCAGAACTAGCCGATAGTGCAGCTGCTGATCCGCTGGAAGAAAAAGCCAAGGCTCACGATTTGAACTACGTGAAACTGGATGGCGAAGTGGGCGTTATCGGTAATGGTGCCGGATTGGTGATGTCGACTCTCGACGTTGTTGCCTATGCCGGTGAGCGTCATGGTGGCGTGAAGCCGGCCAACTTCCTCGATATCGGTGGGGGAGCTTCCGCTGAGGTTATGGCAGCAGGCCTCGATGTCATTCTGGGCGACCCCCAGGTGAAGAGTGTTTTTGTGAACGTGTTTGGGGGAATCACGGCGTGTGATGCGGTGGCTAATGGCATCGTTCAGGCGCTGGAGATCATCGGTGACGGTGCCACCAAGCCTCTCGTTGTTCGCCTTGATGGCAACAGTGTTGACAAGGGTCGTGAGATTCTTGCCGCCGCTAACCACCCGTTGGTGACCTTGGCCGAAACTATGGACCAGGGCGCTGAAAAAGCCGCCGAGCTCGCGTCTCAGTAAGGAAGAAACAGTGTCGATTTTTCTCAACAAAGATTCCCGCGTCATCGTCCAGGGCATTACCGGTGGTGAAGGTTCCAAGCACACCGCGTTGATGTTGGCTGCGGGTACCCAGGTGGTCGGTGGTGTGAACGCCCGCAAGGCCGGCACCACGGTTACGCACGGCGATGTCACGCTGCCCGTGTTCGCCACCGTCGCAGAAGCCATGAAAGAGACAGGCGCCACGGTTTCCGTAGCGTTTGTTCCCCCCGCTTTTTCCAAGGATGCTGCCATCGAGGCAATTGACGCCAAGATTCCTCTGTTGGTCATCATTACCGAGGGAATCCCCGTGCAGGATTCTGCACAGCTCTGGGCGCACGCTCAAGAAGTGGGTGGCACCAGAATCATTGGCCCTAACTGCCCAGGAATTATTACCCCCGGTGAAGCGCTTGCGGGTATTACCCCGGCCACCATTACGGGCAAGGGTCCGATTGGACTTGTCTCGAAGTCGGGAACTCTGACCTATCAAATGATGTTTGAGCTGCGCGATATTGGGTTCTCAACTGCCATTGGTATTGGTGGTGACCCGATCGTGGGAACCACGCACATCGATGCTTTGGAAGCGTTTGAGAACGATCCCGAAACCAAGGCCATCGTGATGATTGGTGAAATTGGTGGCGATGCGGAAGAGCGCGCTGCAGAGTTCATCAAGAAGCACGTGACCAAGCCTGTGGTCGGATATGTTGCTGGTTTCACCGCTCCTGAGGGCAAGACCATGGGTCACGCCGGCGCGATTGTGTCGGGATCCGCGGGTACTGCCGCTGCGAAGAAAGAAGCACTGGAAGCCGCAGGCGTCAAGGTGGGTAAAACACCGAGCGAAACTGCCGAGCTGATGCGTGAGGTCATCGCTTCACTGTAGGTCGCACCGAGGGTCTGTGGGAGGCCCGCGATAAGCTCAAGGCGCCATGAACGCCCGTCTTATTGCGCTTGCCACCGTGCTCGACGTCGTCGTGCTCATGGGGCTCGGGTTAGGCCTGTTTTTTGCCCCGTTGACTCTGGTCTGGGCGTTTGACGATGGTTTTTCCACGGACCTTGTGGCGTCCTGGGGTATCGCGGTCGATGGATGGATGTTGGGCCACGGGGTCCCCCTGCACTTTGCGCTCTCCCCGGAACTCGCGGACTCTTTGGCGCTGGGAACACTCGCGCGAGAATTTGTGGTGGATGTTGCGCTCTTAGGAGTTGCTCTGTTGACACTGCTGTGGGGATATCGGATTGCCCGGCGAGAAGGAGCGCGGCGGTATCCCCTGTTGACCTGGGTGTTGGCCGTGGGATCGATGGTTGGACTGAGTTTTCTCCTGGTGTTTTCCCTACCCGAGCAGATTGTCGAATTCGACCTTCTGGATGCCCTGGTGCGTCCCGCGTTGTTCTTAGCAGCAGGAATGGCGCTGGCAACCTGGGTCGGTGGTGATGCTGCGGGCAAGAAAGTGGTGAGCTCGCTTCTTCCCCCGGCACTCTCGGGAATTCTTCGAACGGGGATGTCGGCCGGTGTGGCCTCGGTTGCTGCGGTCCTGGGAGTTGCTGCCGTGGTTGTCGCTGGCTTGCTCGTTGCTGGTTTTGGCACGGTGATTGGGTTATATGAATCCCTTCAACCCAGTGCCTGGGGGATCGTGACCGTGTCGATGGCGCAATTAGCAATTCTTCCCACCGTCATTGTGTGGGCCGTGATGTGGATGGTGGGACCAGGATTTAGCTTGGGGCTGGGTGCGCTGATTTCTCCTCTGGGAACACAGTTGCAGAGTGTTCCCGCTCTGCCGCTGTTGGGAATTGTCCCCTCCAGCGTTCCCGAATTTGCTGTGCTCGTGATTCTGATTCCCGTGACCCTGGCCTTTGTGGGTGGTCTTGCCAGTCGCAGTCGATTGGTGGGGGACCAGCGCGGTGGCCTGTGGCGAGATATGAACGAGACCCCCCTCTTTGCTCAACCGGCAATCCACATGGCAGGCGCTGCCCTCGTTGCCGGTGCTTTCACTGCGGGAGTGGGCGCACTGCTGGCCGGCCTCACCGGTGGAGCCATGGGACCTGGTCGGTTTGCCTCGGTGGGAGCTGATCCAGCTCAGATTGCCCTGTGGTGGGGTGTGGAGGTCTTCGTGGGCGTACTACTGGGGCTTCTCTCGGGTGGTTTGGCCAAAAGCGCTGGTGAAGCCGCTCGCTAGGATAGGGGTGTGAAAGCCCGGCTGGTGGTCCTGATTTCAGGAAGCGGCACCAATCTAGCTGCGCTACTTCGTGACTTGCCAGGCTCTGGCATCGATGCCGAGGTGGTGGCGGTGGGTGCTGATGGGCAAGCCCCCGGTCTGCAGCATGCGAATGAGCGGGGAATTCCCACTTGTGTTGTCTCGCCTGGGGAGTATGAATCCAGAGAATCATGGGGTGTGGCACTGGGCGATGAAGTGGCCTCGTATGCGCCCGATTGGGTCGTGCTCAGCGGCTTTATGAAGCTCTTGCCCCCAGGGTTTGTGGATCGATTCCCCGGTCGCATTCTTAATACCCACCCCGCCTACTTACCTGAATTCCCCGGAGCTCACGGTGTTCGCGATGCGCTTGCTGCGGGGGCATCTGAGACCGGAGCATCGGTGATCATCATTGACGATGGGGTCGACACCGGCGACATTCTTGCCAGGGAACGTGTTCCCATTCACCCAGGCGACACCTCCGAGGTGCTGCATGACCGCATTAAGGTCGTGGAGCGCGCGCTCCTACTGGATGTACTTCGCACCCTCATCCCTTCCCCCACCTCAACAGAAAGCGCCCCTTCCTCATGACCACCCAGCAGCGTCTCATGCCCCGCCGAGCCCTCCTCTCTCTCAGTGACAAAACGGGGGTTGGGGAGTTGGGCACAGGGCTGCGCGCGTTGGGAATCGAGATTGTTTCCACCGGCTCGACGGCGGCGGTGCTGCGCGATGCGGGCCTGGAGGTTACCGATGTGAGCTCCGTCACCGGTTTCGCCGAAGCTCTCGATGGTCGCGTGAAGACACTGCATCCTCATATCCACGGTGGAATTTTGGCTGATTTATCCAAGGCTGAGCACGTGGAGACCCTGGATAGCTGGGACGTGGAGCCCATTGGCCTGGTGGTGGTGAATCTGTATCCCTTCGCTAGCACGGTTGCCTCTGGCGCTGGCGAAGCAGACGTCATTGAGAACATCGACATTGGTGGTCCCGCCATGGTGCGAGCCGCTGCCAAGAATCATGCCCACGTGGCAATCGTGGTGGATCCTGCCCGTTATCCAGAACTCCTTGTGGAGCTCGAAGCCGGCGGAACAACGCACGCGATGCGCAGGGAGCTTGCCACGGAAGCCTTTGCCCACACGGCGAGCTATGACCTAGGGGTTTCCCAGTGGCTCTCCGGTGGCACATTGGTCAGCTATCGAGCTTCTCTGGCAGGTGAGCTTCGTTATGGGGAGAATTCGCACCAAAGCGCCGCGGTTTATGAAGGGCTACCCGCGACTGCGGGACTTGCCCAGGCGAAGGTGATTCAGGGCAAAGCAATGTCTTATAACAACTATTTGGATGCCGAAGCAGCACTGCGCGCAGCGTATGACCACGAGGGTGCCGCGGTGGCCATCATCAAACACCAGAATCCATGCGGTGTCGCTGTTCACGAGACTTTGGCACACGCTCATCGCCTGGCCTTCGCGTGTGATCCCCTTTCTGCTTTTGGCGGAGTGATTGCCGCTAATCGAGAGATCGATGCTGACACCGCCCGCTCGATTGTCGAAGCCTTCACCGAAGTAGTGGTCGCCCCCAGTTTCTCTCCCGAAGCGTTAGAGGTCTTTGCTGCCAAGGAAAACCTGCGGATCGTGGTGCTGCCCGAAGGCTTCACGCCCCCGGCGAGCGAATGGCGTCATATTTCTGGTGGTGTGCTCGTTCAAGACACTGATCAACATTTTGCGCCAGCGTCACAGTGGACCTTGGTGGCGGGGACTCAACCCTCACCCGAGGTCATGGCCTCCCTGGAATTTGCGTGGCGGGCGGTTCGGTCTGTGAAGTCCAATGCCATCGTGCTGGCTCAAGGCCAAGCGACGGTGGGCATTGGCATGGGGCAGGTCAACCGAGTGGATTCCTGTCGATTAGCGCTGGAGCGCGCGGGAGATCGAGCACCGGGAAGCGTTGCCGCGTCGGACGCGTTCTTCCCCTTTGCTGATGGGCTAGAGATATTGCTTGCGGGGGGCGTGAGCGCCGTTGTTCAGCCCGGTGGTTCCGTGCGTGACGCCGAGGTCATCGCTGCTGCCGAAGCGGCCGGGGTGGCACTGTTCACCACGAGTGAGCGCCACTTTTTCCACTAGAGGCCGAGCGTGCCGATCTGGTCGCCGTATTCGGTCACACCGGAATCACGGAAGCCTAAGCGGTGAAAAAATTCGCCGGGTCCTTGTTCACCCGGTGACCAC
>UPTG01001728.1_pt1 | contig 15845 bp, 31 predicted proteins | sample 2160121 | NCBI WGS metagenome assembly UPTG01 (sample SAMN06266255, study PRJEB28933) | marine metagenome | isolation source: Columbia River Estuary | place: USA:Columbia River Estuary, USA | collected 2014-07-27
CCACTCTTGTTTCTTATCTTTCCAAACCTGTTGAATAGACATTGCATCAAGTGCGCCCTCTGTAACAACAATTCTTTTGCAAGAGCCGGGGGCAAATTTAGACTGTCCAAAGAACTCATTCTTGTTCTTAACGGATCCTATCGCTAGAAACCTTTTAGCGTCTAAATCTCTACGCTCATAACCTACTACCTTACCTTTGTTGGTTATAGGGTAATAATGGTATTTAATAGTCTTACCGTCTTCTTCAGAGTAACCTACTTTAACACCGTAGAGTTCTGCAATATCCTTTGTTATCTTACGTTCACGAAAACCTCGTACTGGATAACCTTTTATATCATCAATAGACTCTACAATGTTCTTAAACTCTTTTGGTGTCTTCTCAACAATAGACTTATCGTCATTGTATATGCCTGTATCTTCACAGCCAAAGCAATAGTAAGTCATCTTATCACCGTTGTCGTAAACAGCTTTATTGTCTCTAGAACCACAAGCTTCACAAGACTCGTGCCTTACAAAAACACCCTCTTGATTATTTTCTGTATTTTTCATTTTTCCTCCATAGAAAAATAAAGGTCAATAAAGACCTTTGATTGTGAAAATAATGTCTATCGATACCCCTCATAGAAGAGTATCTGTAGACACTACTGTTAATTAGTAATCGTCACTATCTTCGAAGTTTAAATCCATATCTTCTTTCTTAGGTTTATTAAACTCCGAACCTGAATCTAAAGAACCAAACTCTGAACCTGCAGGGTCTGACTTTTCGTAAGGTATTAGATTAGTAACAAGCACATTTTTTAAACTCATAGACTTGCCCTTTTGACCTTTATAGTCCCAGTCATAGGTGTCAAATGATACAGTACCAGTAGAACCATTGCCGATAATAACACCAGTTAAGGGTTTAATAGTTCCTGTGTCTGTCTTAGTAAAAACACCGGGAGGCGATAAATCCTTGCCTGCTGAAGTCTTTGCATTTTGTTTAAAAGTTACTTTGTATTGCCCAGTCTCATTACCATCTGCATCCTCTACAGGTCGCAAAGATCTAATAAGACCATTCTTTTTAAACTTCTCTGCTACTTTCTTATCAACATAAGCTGTAACAGACCATTGAAGTTTCTCAAAGTTTTCTTGTGGGTTATTGGGGTCTAGAAAACACCAGTTCAACTCCACATCTTCTACTAAATTAGCCATTTATTTCCTCCTTCTCTAGCTTATTTGTAAACAAAGGTAGTTCCCACATTTGTCCAACTTTACGTCTCATCCAAAGTAGTCTACCCATCTCTAACATTACATCATCAGAATTGTAATCATAGGAACTCCTATACAAATCTCTAATAATATTCCAAGCATCATCAATATCTTCATTATCTGATAATATCTTCTTAGCTTTTACAGGACCAATCTTAGGAACACCCTGTATATTGTCAACTTGGTCACCTGCTAACATTTGGTATTGAAAATGTCTTATACCATCATATTCAGTAACGTAGCTTAACTCTTCTCTTTTAAAATCATACTTTGCACCGGGAACAATCCACAAATCTTTATCTATAGTACAAATAATAGTGTTGTCAATATCTTTTGATTGAGCAATACCTAAAGTATCATCAGCTTCCTCATCAACAGATATCTTTGCACCCATGACTTCTGTTAAATAGTCTCTTACTTTTTGATAATAGAAAGGCTTCTCACCTTTTCTGTTACCTTTGTAAGGTTTTGTCACTGCAATCTCTTTTCTGAAATTAGTATGTCCTGACAAATGCAATTCATACTCAGTCGACTTTGACTTATTAACAACACTGTCTATAAAATCATTTATAAACTCAACACACTCTGCCCAAGGCTCAAGAACTATCTTGCCTTGTATTACCCTGTAAGGTGATTCTTCACCCTCAATCGCTTGTGTTTGCCACAATGCATTTATATCCTCCAGACCATCTAAAGCATGACGTTTGCTGTCGTACTCTTTGATACTCTCATTATCTTTATCAACTACATCATAATAGTTGGTTTGACAATGGTTAGATGCCCAATAGACAATTATGTCAGCGTCAATTAAAGCAATCATGATTTATCCTCACTGTAAAGTTTCTCAATCTCATGCAATCTTAGACCTATTATACGATTTATGTAAAAAACCGCTTTTTCTAAGTCTTGTATAGGGTCTTTTTTCTTGTTGAACCTAATTAAATACTTTAATGCACTACCCATTGAAAATGCTTCTAGACCCTCAAGGTCTTGAGTAACATCTTCTATTATCTCTAACGCTTCTATCTTTCCTGAAGTGTAATGTTGTGGGTGATTTACCTCATCATTCTTCTTCATCCTCTGTTTCCTCCATTTTTAAAGAATCTGGATCAAACGCATCGGCATTTTCATTGAAATACCATGAGTCCTCTTCGTCATCATCTGATTCACCTATAAAATGAATCAACTTGTCAATTGCTTCTGGGTCACCCGGGGATAACCCATACATATCACACAATTCTTTAAATTCACTTGCCATTTTGCTCTCCTCTAGCGAACCATCCTCTATAAGATGTCATATAATTAAGATATTATGTATTTAGAATCTAGAATCTCTTCCATGTCTAAATCACCATAATTTTCTATCCCTACTTCAGACAATCCTAAAGAATGTAAAGTATTACCAAGTTGGTCTACTTCAAATATCTCTTTAAACACATCCTTAAACACCATTAGTAACAAATCCATGTTCTCTGCATTTACTGAGAACTGGTCATGAATCATCATAAAGTCACTTAAGCCCAACTCTGCTAATCTTGCAATTACCATAGCTAACAAAGATGCATCTTGAGAGTGTACAAAGTTTGCACTTATACCTCTCTCATGGTCAGTCTTTCTTGCTTCGCTTAAGAAAACTTGATAGCTAAGTTTTACAGGTCTGCTTGCAAACATACAATTGACTCTTTTTATAGAAGTCTTTGCATAATTTTGAAACGCTGTAAACCCTGTTGCTGTTTTCCAAGTTATCATTGGAGTTGCTGTGTTATTGTCTAGGTAAGTACATACTGCCCTTTTAAGTAAATCTTTGGCTTCTGTTTGTCTTGGAAAAGCTAACCGCACACCATCGAAAATAGCAGTACCTATATAAGCAGAATCATCGTAAGTCATTTCTGATAACAAATCATAGCCATGGTCTCTTCTATCCTCAAAAGTTTGGTCTTGTATACAACCTTTTCCTGCATCATAGTAATATGACATAGTAGGTCTTTTACAAAGTTTTCGCCAAGCCTTGTCGCCTAGGTTTTCAAACTCTTTATAAGAAAAGCCATTGTCCAGAACAGATCTAGCTATAACCATGTAAGCGTCACCAATCTCCTTGTCAGGATGTTTGATAACATTAGTTTCTTCAGCGCCAGACCTGTCTCTGGTCATTGCTGAGAGTATCTGAAGACCTGAGTTGGTTGCATCTAGACCTATTGGTAAATGACACATATAGTCGTCTACCCCTTGCTCTTCTAGTCGCTTCCATTCAAGACATGCAGATATTAACTGAAACTTAGTTTTCTTGTCAGTGCTAAATTGGTTAAGCCATTCAGAATTGTAGGGGTCTTTAGATGCTTTTAAAATCTCATCCATCCAGACATATGTCCAAAGAACTCTATCATCTAAAGAAATCTTGTCTTCACCTGCACAATTTGCTGTATGTATAGCTAAAGCCCTTTCAACATTTTCAGACCAAGGAACACCATGGTTAAACATTAGTAAGCTTTTAGCTAAATCAGACCCCGTTGGTTCAAAATAATTGACTATGGGATAAAATCTACCTCGACTGTCCAATTGAAAGTCGTAGTAAAAAGCTTTGCCTTGCATTAGAGTTGCCATGTCAATTACCCTGTCATACTCATATCTCTTAGACGATGCCCTTACAATGTCTAAAGCATCGGAGGACTTATCTTTCATCCATCCAGAGGCTTTTCGTTTCTTGTAAGTGTTGCTTCTACCGTCTATCTGCGCCACTGTAAGTCCCTTCTTTAAAAGTTGATAGCTTACATTTTCCAGATACCATTTCTTTGCTTGTTTTCCAACAAACTCAGATGTCCTTTTAAAGTTTAGTAAACTCTTTAAGGATTCACTAACTGTTTCACTTAGTACAGTGGGCGGGATAAATGCATGGTCTTCTTTATCAAAATTCTTTACGATGTCTAACAACTCTTCATTTACAACAAAAGCCGTAGAACCATAAGAATTTAAAGCGTCATAAACCTTTGGCATTCTTTTATAAAGATACTTCTTGCTTAACTCTGAAGGCATCTTCTTTACTATAGACACACCGTTTTTGTATGGATGTGTCCAACCCTTGTACTCCTCCTGTGGTAAATCTATAGGAGATACTTGCTTAATCTCTTGAAAGTATTTAAATAATAAATTTCTTTCGTCTTTAAAATCAAGCCTATTTAACTTCATAACACCTTGGGACTCTGTGACAACCTGTGTATAACCAAGAGATCCGAGTGAACCCAAAGCCTCAACTCCTGCTGAAATCATTGTAGCTTCCGCCTTTTGCGAAGTTCCCGATTTTAAATTGAATTGAGTATGCACATTCATCCTAGAAGCTAGTGATGATGCCGTTGATGTTAGTGCTGTACCTTTCGATAAGGCACTGATTGTAAAATCTAAAATATCTTCTGCAATTGTCCTTACGCTATCTGCACCGAGTAAAACTTTCTTAAATGCAGACTGTCGCCCCTTGCTTACAGTTTGGGACATGTGGTTTAATTGCGATGAGATTTGTAATAATAGTAATTCTCTGTTATCCATAAAACCTCCGTTTTTATTTATTAACCGCTTGTCAAATTTTCAACATCCTTTTTTGTTATTGTAAAATTAGTTATAGAGTCATCGGATGGTGATGTAAACATAACTTCCCTTGAAAGTTCTTCAAAAATACCTTGCAAACCCCTAGCACCCGTATTGGTTAAGATAGAATTCCTTGCAATTTCTTTTAAAGCACTTTTTGTTACTTTAAATTTAATATTGTCTTCTGCAAACAAATGTTTGTATTGACCTACTAAATTGTTGTTAACTTTAGACATAATATCGACTAAATTAGACTCCGTAAGGGGTTTCAATGATACCCTAGTTGGTAATCTACTTAATAGTTCCGGAATTATGCCAAATTTTTCAAAATCATCGTGAATAATTTTCTTGTAAATTTCTCCTCTTTGCATTTTTGCCTTGCTTTCGTTTAAAAATCCAATTTTTTCACTTACAACTTCTCTTTCTAAAACTATACCTTCAATGTCGGTAAAAGCACCAGCAACAATAAACAATACATTTGAAGTGTCAAATATAAAACCTTTTTTCTTACCTTCATTGCCCTTACCCGTTCCAACTTTAAACTCTCCACCCTCAATAAGCTTTAGCAGAGCTTGTTGCACACCTTCGCCACTTGGGTCTCTTCCTGATGTAGTTTTCTGTGAACAAATCTTGTCTATTTCGTCAATAATTATGACTCCACACTGAGCTTTGTCGAGATCTCCGTTTGCTTTGCGTACTAAAGACTCTAACATGTCTTCTACATCGCCACCAACGTACCCTGCTTGGGTTATTGTGTTAGCATCGGCAATAACGAAAGGCAAATTTAATTTCTTTGCTAATAACGAAGATATGAAGGTCTTACCAACACCTGTACTACCAACAAGAAGTATGTTATTTTTGTTAATATGTATGCCTTCTCTTGATAATTTAATTCTTTTAAAATGATTGTACATTGCAACTGCCAATGTCTTTTTAGCTTCTCTTTGACCTACTGCGTTTTCTTCTAAAAAGTCAAATAAACTTTTAGGGGTTATGTTTTCTTGTTTTTTATCAAAATCCCCTTTAACAATAGACCCATCAGAGTCCACTGCATATCCAATTTCGTTGTCATCGAAAAATGAGTCAGCAACATCAAGTGATTCTATGTACTCTTTCTCTTTTCTCAAATCTTCATAAAGTATTTCACCATCGTTTACATAATGCATAAACAATTTAGGAGAAGCTGGTGCAACAACTGTCTGTAAACAAACTTCACACACTGTCTTCTCGTAATAATTTATAAGTCTAAAAATATCTCTGTCTGATTTACTACCTGTGCAAATTTGACAAATACATTCCTCTTTATTCATATTAAGTCCCTTAATAGGTTAATTAAAGAAGAAGAAGTAAGAGACTCCTAATTGGACTAATTAGGGGTCTCTTTCCACATCCTCTACTAGATGTCATAAAATGTTTATTCTATCTATTTCTTCTAGTTGATTGTTTATTTCTTTTAACAATGGTTCATTTAAAGCAATAACTATCTCATTTACCGCATAACCTACTATTTCTTCTTTCTCTAGATCAGTTATGCCTTCAAATTGCTCATAGCGTCTGCTAATAGCTTTATAAACAATGTCCCATAGAATTATTGCCATAGAAATTTCTTGTTTAGTGAGGTTTTTTATGCTCATCTTCAACCTCCATAGCTTTATTAAAAAGTTTTTCCATCTCTTCCTTTTTGTCAAAATAGCTTTGACCATTTGGGGGTTTAATTTCAGTTATAGTTTCAGTTATACCTTGAGTAGATTTTTCGAAATAACTTGTATTAAAATCACACCATTTTATTTCTTCATCAGCTTCATCTAAAGCAATTTGTAATGCTTCATCTTCATCGTTAGCTTCTACTCTTTTTGTCTCTACAACTGTTGACCTTTTTACAACATCTACATGATATACCTTCATTTTATCTCCCATTTTTTGAGGAAACTCACTACATTGAGTCTCATAATTCCAATCACAAGTCCAATTTTCAAGTCTTGGACATATACTGCAAGGTAAAACTTCAGCATGTCCACAAACGCTACAATTTGAATTTCCGTCACTTCTTACCTCAACTTCATACCCACACATGGGGCAACATTCGTCTACCATTTCGATAGGATAACTCCATTTGTTCATTATACTTCCTCCAGAATATGCGTGGGATTCGAACCCACCCTACAGTCGTCACCGTAGTACCGCTTTTTAAAAGTTTGGCTCATGTTCAACCCCTTGGTCTACAAGGGACTGGAAATGTTCCATCTTAGATTTATAAAACAGAGCTAAATCTAACTTATCATCGAAATCAGCATCAAGGTATAGATTGTAAAATTTCTTAACTTGCATTGCACAATCTACCATTACAACCTCATCGATGGTTTTCATTTATCTGCTCTTCTAACATTTCTGTCAGTACTTTTATTTTCTCTTTTAATTCATCAATTTCTTTTTTCAAATCTCTATTGATTTGTAATGCCTGATGATAGGCATTTTGATTGTTGTTAGGATTAGCCATCTTTTTCCTCCTTAACTTTTACTAAATCATCTATTTCAGGATGTTCAGCAATATAAGAATAATCTAAATCAGGTGCATCGTAGATTTGTACAAAACCATTCTCATCCAACACCTCATTACCATCATTATCAGTCAAGTAAAAAGTACAATCCCAAACACCTATTGTATATTCTTTACTCATTTTATTCCCCTACACTATTTGAAATTTTTTCATAACTTGAATCTCATCATCATTTATATCAACTCGACTATAAACACTTACAGCACTAGTCCAACTATTAATTGGATACTCACCATGATATTCATTTTCCCTATCTAATTCTCCAAAATTATCTGTAAGAATCTCTAAATCAGTTTCATTAGGGCTTTTAATCGAATACCAATGGAATTCTGATTCACCTCGTCTTTCGTTCATTGTTACTAATTGCATATTTATCCTCCAAATATAAAAATCAGTATGATAGACAATCCATACCAAACTATAGCCATAAAAATTAATTCCAATAAAATTTCTAAAATATTTTTATGTTTAGATTTCATTGTCACCTCTAAGTCCATCAAAGTCATCTTGGTCACACCAGATTCTAACTTTGTCTTTAGATAGCCACTGAATTACATAAGTAGCTTCGATAGAGTTAAGACCCTTTAACAGAGCCTTAACCCTCCCATCACTTTTACTTAGTGTTTCATAATAAATGTGATTAAACATATTGATTATCTGTGAGTCCTCAATCATTTAACCTCCTTGCTACTTTTTACAAGAGATGATACATCATGTACCTCTTGCCAACCACCTTCATAGTAAATATCAACATGAGCCATTGACAGTATCTTTGCTATCTCCTCTCTACCAAGAGATTTAAAGTCGTGTTTAAAGACTTTTGTATGCTCTTGTTTGAGTTTGGTAGCTTCCTCTTTTGTAGCGTAAAACTTACTAAACACTGATACTTGACTCTTACCAGCATTTAGCCTATTAGTTAGTTCATAAATAATCATTGCTTATAGTACTCCGTAATTGTGTCCCAGTCTCTCACCATTTCTACTTCGTAGTTGGTGTCACACTGTGGACAATACCAAACTTCATCAGGTGCTTCATCGGAAAGTTCAAGATATTCCAATTCCACACTATCCTCTTCACTGGTACATCTCGGACAATGACCATCAGGGACACTAGTGTTCCTAAATTTATCATCGAAATGACCATACTCTGAGTGTACTATCACGAGTCCGCCTTAGCTTCAGGATGATTACAAAGAACATAATCACCATGGTAGCGGTTTTGACCCACTCTAAGCTTAAAACCTAAATAGTCTTTAAACCTCCACTCCAAGACTTCTAATTTTCCTAAGTCTTCTAAGTAGATTGTACAACACTCATGCATCATACTAACTGCATTCTTTAGATCATTACTTCCCTTTAAAAGTCTTTCGTAGTCTTCTAATGGTATTACTAACTTTACCTTATCATTTTTCAAGAATGTTACTTTTGTATCGTTTGTCACTTTTTCCTCCTCGGAAGTTAATAAGAAATAACACACCATTTCAGATGTGCTATGTTTTGTTAACTTTTATCCCTTTGTTTAAGTATCCAGTTTTCCCTCTCTCGTACCATATCTAATTCTTTTTCAGTTACCTCAAAGAAATAGACATCGCACATAGTTTGGTCAAACTCTCCATTTTCAAAATACTCTTCATGTTCATTCCAACCCCAGTCAGTTCCGATTTCTCTTTCAAACCAGTAACCAAAGTCAGTTTTCTCAGCGACTGTTAGCAAGGTAGATAAGTTTACCTCATCGTACCTTACATCCCAACCTTCAAGCATTTCTTCAACACTTCTAGTCATTTATTCCTCCCACACTATCGGCTTCATCATCTTGCGAATCTCTTGCTTTAGTGTTTCAGTTAATTTATATTGAATACCTTTGACTTTTATGTCAGAGTTTTCCATGCATTTATCTTTAGTAGAAAACTTATCGAGAAACATCTGATAAGCTTTTTCAGGAGTTATGCCATCACCCTTGGGGATTGACCCCAAGAGTTCGCCATTGATTCCTGAAACTTCTATTTCATAAACATTGTTTTGATTCAACATTGTCACCGACTTAATCGGTGGATAGAATTTTCTTTTCATTGTACATCCTCCCTAAAATAATCAGAGTGGGCGAGAATTTGTTGTGCCTGTTCAAAGGTACAATCAATTTCCTCACCTTTCTCATTGTAATAAAAACCCTCTGCATCGACTACATCGTCCATGCATTCCCAGTGAGTAAAATAAACATATTCGTTATCACCCTCATCTCTCCAAGTTTTCATTTCTTTAGTCCACTGTTCGAGACCCATATTCTTAATAGCACATTTTTCACTACAAGCATATTCGTCTCCGAGTATCCAACCAAAATTCATTGGCTTTGCACAGGTATCACATTTTCTAACATAAATGTTATGTTTGTTACCCCATCCAAACTCAGCTTCAAAAGTGTCTATTACATCCATATCAGTCCTCCTCGAACTTTTGGTTAATCATATCATTCTGATATTTCAGAAATGGCACTAAAGCACAAGCAGTGCCAATTAATCCACATAAAAATAATATTGTATAAAGTAAAAATGTTTCCATTTCTTTCTCCTTAAAATTACAGGTGTAAGCCCATCGCCCTCGCTGATAGGCTTACATATATAATTTTTGTAGGTGAGCAGTTTATTAGCAGACTTCATGCTCAGGAAGTGCGATACTGTTGTAATGTTCTCAGGATACACTATGTTAAATTACAACCAGTAGTTCACAACGCCCACCAGTGTTAATAGCATTGTGAGTTCTTAAAGATTATAGCCAACACCGTACTCGTCAAATTTATTGAAAATTTCAAGTCGATGTCTTTCTATTTCATATTCTCTTTGCTCTAATCTATCTCTCTCTTGGGCATCGTAATGACCATTAATCTGATTACAACAACTGCATGTACCCTCTTCATGTTGTGTGAGGATGCCGTTATAAACGACACCATCACAACACTCAGATAACATGCCAATTATGTATTGGCTCATGAAACTTTAGAAATCAATCCATCTCGCATTGTCACCTCTGCAAAGAATTCTCTTTTCCCAGTTCCTCTTGGGTCATGCGGTCTATTGCAACCCGCAAATGTTCCATTTTGTTCAAACTCGTTACCAAATAAACTTGTTTCGGTATACCTGAGTCCTTTACCAATATTTTCTTTTAACTCTTTCTTACTTTGATAATTTAATATCATCATACTTTTACCTCTCTTCTTTAAAAAATAAGTTGAGCAGTTTCCCACATGCTCAGGTGACTAAGACTACTTCTTTGGATATGGTAAGTTATTCGTATTGGAACAGAAAGTCCATACAGTACACTTTCCAGTCCTCTGGAAACGCTTAGATAGTTTGGGCTTTAACGGATACGCTAAAACCTAGCTTTTTGATAATTTCAATATCGTTCTTATTAAAGGTTTTCCGCTCCATCAATTTTGCAATCAATAAAGCGGACTCACTAATAGGATAGATTCTTTCATTACCAAAAACACTTCGGATATTAACTACGAATTCATTATTCATAGCGTTCACCATTTTTTGACACTACCTCACTTTCAGCCCAAGGATTGTAATAACTGTTTGCACCGTATAAGTTAACCTTATCTGCAATATCGTCAAAACTCCAACTACTAAAAATAGCAACTTCATCAGGGAAAGCTTTGAATAGCTTCCTCCTGTTTCCGCTATCTGCTTTTGAGATAGTTTTATAAAGGCTTTGAAAGAAACCCGATAGGGCTCCAATCTGACCGTTATAAATAAATGCTTCACCCTTGGTTAATCTTATTCCCTCGTATTTCTTGAGAAAATTCTTAGCCAATAAAGGTTGGTAAGGTTGATTAGAATTTAAGTCAGTACACGCCACTATAGATTTATCAGGTTTCCCATTTATACCTTTGGTGGTGTATAGAGCATCGATTCTAAGTTTCCTACGAATTGCATTTTTATACATTTGTTTCCTACGGTGAAAATAAACTTCACCGACTTTAAGATTTACATCTTTAGCTTCTTGCATTGGATATTCTCCATTGTTAAAAACTGGTCTTTCTTTATTAAAAAAAACCCAACAATTAAGTTGGGTTTCTTGAATTTACTAAAATGTCTCGAACAATCTCTCTGTCTATACTGTCACCGTCAAATGGTAAATCAGTATTATATTTTCTGATTTTTGTTGCTAGTCTAATCTCAGCCATAGTAACACCGCCAGTAGATGGGAATGTTACTTCCCCATACAGGCTTTCACCACCTTGACCATAAAAGTCATAAACATACTCTTCAAAAGTCATGACGATTTAAGGACAAAAGTATCGTCCATAATTTTTGTATCTCTATCGACATGTTTATCAATTCCACATAAATCTTGAACAAAGATATTATCATCAGCGTCAAGTAATTTTTGTAATTGATTTTTATCTAGTTTAGAGAAACCTAAAGACAGTAAAAGATTCATTCTATCTCGCCAAAATTTTGGGTCGACATTCCATTTATCTTTTACGATATGAAAATACCTATCAAGTATTTTGCCATGCAAATTAATGCAATCTAAATTGCTCATATTTACCTCTCTTTTTATAGTTTATTTATTATAAAAAAACCCAACAATTAAGTTGGGTTGGTGAGTTCATTTCATAATGATTTCTCCTGAAAATAAAATGGGCAGATTTTATAGTTCGCTACCCACGAACAAAGAAGATTTTTAAGGACTATTATTTATTAAACCTTTGTGTTTCAGTTTAATAAAGTTAGAGAATGTTATAGGCATTCACCGTATTTATTATTAGTCTATTTCATGGAGGGAGCATTTGCAACTGGTACCGCTTGACATTGTTGTCTCGAAGGAATCCGTTGTGCTGTACAGCTTAGTTAACAACGGTTTGCACTTCCTGTGGTAATCCTAGTGAGTGATGTTTCGCATTGGTTATTACTTCTAATCCCTTACACAGGGTTTTCTTAAAAATTCGTTTCTATCATATACAGCCCCCCCCACATTTTTGGGTGAGACTTTATATAAAAAAACCCATCAATTAAGATGGGTTAAATTTAATATCGTACTCCTGACTTTTCAATATCGTTTAAAAGTTCGTCAATTTTATCGTAAATGCCCCAAGCTTCTGAAGACCAATCTTTTGAAGCTTCCGCCATTAAATCAAAAATTAATTTGCAAAGTTCACTATGCATTTTTTCACCTCTTTTAATAGTTAATTTATTATAAAAAAACCCATCAATTAAGATGGGTTATTGGTTAGTAAATTCCGACTCTTGAAAACTCTTCAAGAATGAAATAAACCGCCATAAAGAATAAAACTATTCCAAAGGCACTACCATAAAGAATTAACTTCATTTTATTTACTCCTTATCAAAATGGGCTTTTAATTTTTCTAAAATTTCTTCAACTTCATTTAGTTCTTTTACCACTAAATTATATGTTGCCGTTAATTGGCTCCAACACATAATTAATTCTAATCTCTGTTGCTTATCCTTGATTTTTTCAAGTAATGGAAGCATGATTTCAAAACCTTGAACCATATCATCATATGGTTGAATTATTGGTATTTTTTTCATTTCTTTTTATCCTTTTTTAAATTGTCTTATTAAGAAAAAAACCCATCAATTAAGATGGGTTATTTATTACTGTTTAATTATAAAACTATCTTCTGTGATAACTTGTTTTCTTCCATTGGTTTTCTTATGTGTTAAACCAACAACGACATTAGATTTATCTAAAAATCTTAAATCATGTTTATCACCGTTAATGACTTCGTAACCGTTCCAAGTTTTAGGTAAATATTTCTCAAATACAACTGAAACATTCGCACCGTTATTTAGTGCTTCTATAACTTTGAATTGATTGTCTTCTTTTCTTGAATATGTCAAATGATAATTAGACGGCATTCCACCGTTTAAATATTTAGTCATTCGTTTATTTATGACCGTATAGTCATAAAATTGCACATCCTTAAAAGATTCAAATATATTTAAACCATCATCAAATTTATAATTTTCGTATGGTATATCGCTTGTGCCGTTTAACCTAACACAAGGCGTAATATTATTCTTTTTAGACCGCTTAATAAATAAATCAATTTCATGTTTCAATTGATTCATAAAGTTTTCACGCTCTTCAAAATATCTTTTAGTTTTCTTGATACGGGCTTCCTGAGTAAACTCAAAAGCTCCATATCCTGAAAAGAATAAACAGTCATTACTGCATTGTTCACTAGCTTCAGCACAAACATTAAAACCGCTTTGTTTGTGTGATGCCATGTAAATAATTGCAGTCTGATAATTGTATTTTTCACCTTTGATAGTTTTTGCATTATCAAAGCCTAATATTTTTTGATTCTTACTCATTATCGCACCCTCCAAGGGTTATTAAAAACTGGTATTTCTTTATAAAAAAAACCCATCAATTAAGATGGGTTATCATTTGAATATTTGCTATTATCAAAGTCCATATTATTACTATGGGCTATGTCAATTAATTTGAGTCTAATAGTTGTTGAATCAAAGTATAAATTTCGCTTTACTTCGTCATTATGTGAAAATGAGTAATAAACGCTTTTTGGATTTGCTATTTGTTCATTCAATAAAGTTTCATTATTAAATGACATTCTACGAATCAAATCAAGTTCATCAATTGACAAACTAACATTAATTGTTTCAGTCTTTTTATCGTCCATTTTTGACCCTCCAAGGGTAGTTTAAAAACTGGGGATAGATACTTCAAAATGTTTCAGTTCTTCCCCCACAGTGGCGACACTGTTTTCTTAAGCCGTTCGAGGGTATAACATCTCGCAGATAATTAACCCGCACTCTGAATTGAATCAGGTCAGAAAGTTAATTAAATCGTATCTATCACATACAGCCCCCCCCACATTTAATGGCGGGGAAATGTATCTATCACATACAGCCCCCCCCACATTTGACACCAACCTCAAACATGCCCAACCCCGCACCCCATAAGGGATAAACACCCCCAAAGACCCCCAAGGGTCAACAACAAGCCCCCAAATAGCCCATAAAAGCCCCCAAGGGTCTACCAGTGGCACCAAGGGACAAAGTAAGGCATAACAGGGGATATGAGAGCCTGAGAGAGTGTACCATTAGAAGACCCTCAATGGGTCAAAATGGGGTCTTCAGTGGTTCGCCCCCAGTAGTCCCCAGTGGGTCAAAATATGCCCCAGAATCCACTATAAGACCACCAATAGTCTACGATGGGTCTTCAATGGGGTCTTCAGGGGTTTTGGGACTAAGCAGGGACTAAGTAGGACAAAAAAGGGACTAAGCTGAGACCCTCCAGTGGCAACTAGGGGGTCTACAAAATAATTCAGGTACCTTTTATATTTAAGGTTTAACCTGTATAGGCTATAGATCTAATTTTAAAAGTACCAACTAGGGTCCCAAATATGCCCAAATAGACTACATTTCCTAATTTTGTAAAAAAAGGGTCTATTTATATGACATCTTATAGAGGATATACCAATTTCGATGGATCTCAGGTACCATAAAGGTAATACTAATGGTTTAGCAATTGTAAGCTAGGATTACAATACTTCAGTTACACTGCAGGGGATAAGAGATGCCGTAAGGGGTCCATTAGGGGGAAATTGGTAATATCTTTATTTAGCTATAATGGTATCTTAAGGATCCATTAAGGACGCTAAAGGGACCAATAGTGGTTCTATCCATTAAGGATCCATTAAGGATCCATTATGGTCTCCTATACCCTAATCTCTTATCCCTTGTAGGAAACTAAGTATATTTGGAGGATTAAATGAGCAGTAAAGGAACCAAAGAGGAGTATATTGAGGCTACTAGGGACTTGGCTAAAGAGGTTGAAGAAGGAGTCTCGGATGTACCTGTCAATAAACAAACAGGGAGACCCCATAAGGGATACGAGAACTTGCGTCCTTTTAAAAAGGGAGAAAATTTCCACGGAGGACAAAAGAAGGGGTACAAGACACCAAAGACAAGGCTTAAAGAACATTTAAAAATGATAAAATTAATTGAGAACGACCCAGAGCTAACTGCTCTTGTGGAGTCCCTTAATACAACTGACATGTTTGAAGCTTTAAAGAAGACAGCATTTGCTATGTTTGCATCTAATCCAACAGATAAGGATTTATTTGATCGGGCATACAAAGCTGTTGCAGAGGATAGAGAATATACTGAAGGTAAGAAGACTAGACAGGAAGTAGATACTAGGATTACTAAAGTAAGCGACATGACTATCGAACAATTAGAAACTGAATTAAGAGACCTCGATGATATAGAAGAGGTTGAACCACAGGAGTAACCATGACTACAAGAGCTGAAGCCATGGCGAGACTAAAAGGTCTTGCACAAGTATCTCAAGACATGAATGAAACAGACAAACTCTATGCTGCTTTTAAAAATGCAGAAACCAGAGGTCTAGAAGGAGAAGATGCTTTTATTAGAACTAATGCCAACCTAGCCCCCGGAGGAAGTTCTGC
>UPTG01001729.1_pt1 | contig 15832 bp, 9 predicted proteins | sample 2160121 | NCBI WGS metagenome assembly UPTG01 (sample SAMN06266255, study PRJEB28933) | marine metagenome | isolation source: Columbia River Estuary | place: USA:Columbia River Estuary, USA | collected 2014-07-27
CAGTTATCAAGTGTAGTGAATGTACTCAAGCCAGTCCAAGCACTTGAACCACCACCACAATACCAAGCTTTCATCTCATACTCATAAGTAGTACTTGCAGTTAAGTTAAGTAATAACTTATCTGTCTTCTGATTACCCCATGTACAAGATCCTACAGGTCCACCCATAGTTTTCTGTGACCATGAAGAAGTACCAACTTCTTTGTATCTAATTCTATACTGGTCAACTGTACATGTACTAGAGTTCATGTTATCCCAATTGATAACCGCTCTAGTATGAACAATACCATCAACAAACATAGCTGTTGGGGCATCTTCATTACATACAGAAGAATAAGTACAAGAACCATCATCATTAGTAGCTGAAGCATCATAATTATCAGCAGCTGGATCTGTACATCCATCAACTGCAGTATAAGTACAAGAACCATCATCTACAGTAGCTGTAGCGTCATAGTTAGTTGCAGCTGCATCAGTACAACCTAACCAAATACAAGAACCATCATTAGTATTCACAGTAGAATTGTAGTTAGAAGCAGTAGCATCTGTACATCCATAAGTAAATGGCTGACAAGATCCGTCATCACATGTTGCGTTAGGATCATAGTTAAACTGAGTAGCATCTGTACAACCGTCTACACAGTAAGTACAAGATCCATCATCAGTATTAGCTGAAGCATCATAATTCAATGCAGCAGGGTCAGTACATCCATTAACAGCACAGAATCCTACTTGGAAACTAGCACTAGCACCATCATCATTTATACCATCTAAAGTATAAACTACTCCATCAATTGATAAAGATCCTCCGTTCCATCCGTCACCATAAGTGTCAACAAGATTAACAGAATAATCAGTACCTAAATCAATACACTGATCGAAACCTGCACCAGCAGTCATAGAAGCTAAAACGTTACCAGCACAATCAGTAATTGTGAAGTCGTTTTCAGCAGACCATGAACCTGCAGTATACAATACTACATTATCAGTACAGTAAGTACAAGAACCATCATCAGTATCAGCTGAAGCATCATAGTTATTTGCAGCAGGGTCAGTACATCCATAAACTGGACATGAAGCTGAACCTAAAGCAATAGTAAACGAACCTGTAGAAACTCCAAAGCCAACTAAACTATCAGTAGCTAGTACATTTCCTGCACCATCATCTAAAGTGATTATACCTCCGTTCCAACCATCACCGTATGAATCATACATGTTAACAGTATAACAGTCATCTACTAAACAGAAAGTAGTTGCTGCACCTGCAATTCCTGAAGCTACAACAGTACCTGAACCATCAACAATGTCCCAAGAGATTTCAGAATCATAAGATCCTCCACCTGCAGTAACATTAACTGTATTGTCCGTACAACCGAATACACATGAACCATCATCTATAGTTGCATTTGCATCATAGTTAGAAGCAGTAGGATTAGTACAACCTAAGTAATCACATGATCCATCATCTGTATCAGCATTAGCATCAAAGTTAACGGCAGTTGAATCTGTACATCCATAAACTGGACATCCTGCACCAACTTGACCACTAGCATTTGGACCAGAAGCTAAAATATTACCTGAAGCATCTACTACATCCCATGAGTTCTCATTACTCCAAGAACCAGCAGTATAGATAAGGTCAGTACAAATTGATAAATCAACACAAAGATCAAATGATGCTAAAGAACCTGAAGCAACAGTGTAATCTACACCATTAACTGTCATAATACCACCATTCCATCCGTCTCCATAAGAGTCGTAAAGATTTAGTGTTACAGCATCACCAACTAAACAGTCACCATTACAGTCATAACCTGTAGCAGCAAAAGTACATGAACCATCATCAGCAGTAGCTGTTGCATCAAAGTTACATGCTGTTGCATCTGTACAACCAGGAACACCATAAGTACATGAACCATCATCAGTGTCAGCAGCAGGATCATAGTTAGTTGCTGTAGAATCCATACATCCTAAAACAGGAGGCGGACCATTTGCAGTAATAGAACCTACCATACCCAAACCAAGGTGAAGATCGCATTGATAATCATAATTACCGGCTGTATTACAAACCCAAACATAAGTTACCCAAGAAGAACTTGCAGCACCGCTATACAAAGAACCATCAGCATTATTAGGATAAGTTGATAAATCACCGTTTACATTGTGGAATCCACCATCATTTGTAAAAGTAACCGTATCACCAACATCAATCGTTAATGCAGTCGGAGCAAATGTATTTGTTGGACTATCAATAAGAACATCATGATTAGTCTGAGCAATTACAGAACCAGTAAAAAATACCATGGCTGAAGCCATTAAGCAGCCTAAGAGTCTCTTAGGGCTTTTTTTGTCAAAATTTGTTTTCATAATACAATTTTTAATTAATAAAGTGTTAATATAAATGTAAAAAAACCATTATACAAACTGTGTAATGGTTGAACTACCAAAAATAATATACGACAAAAAACAGCACCATTTAGTGCTTAAATTACAAACAGGCTTAACCTGTAAATAGTAGCTTTTAATCATATAAATTGTGGTTTTTGTCGTAAACCTGGGGTTAAAATTAAACAAATATTTGAGATAATCATACTTTTTCTCACCTTATTTTGAGTTGTTAACAATAAAAACTTAATAAAGTAGCCGTGTCCCATACAATTATTTACGCAATCACAAAACAAAGGTTACTTCACCAAACAAACATTATAATTATAGTAATAAATACAATTAATATTTCCCTACTTTAGGGGAAAAACAAACACTGGTAGAGAGAGAAATCTTTAGATCCCTACAAACCAAAACAGCACTATTTAAGTAGAATAGCTAGAATTGAGTACAAAAAGCTTCTAGAAGAAAACCAAAACCCTCAATTAACAAGTAACTATCATAATATAATGTAAGTAAATCACAGCATAAGCTTACAAAATATAGAATTCGTATATTTGCAGATTAAAGAAAAAAACAAAAATGAAAAAACTAAATAAACTTATAAAGCACATCTTTTTAATTATATCCCTATCATTTTTAACATTTACAACAGGGTTTTCACAAATAATTACTAACTCAGGACTCACATTTAGCCCAGATACTTTACAAGTAACTATTGGTGACACTATTAGTTTTAACATTTCAGCTAGTCATAATGCTGTTGAAGTATCAGAAACAACATTCAATAATAATGACTCAACATCTAACAATGGATTCAACATTCCTTATGGTGGAGGTTCCTGGACTGCTGACAGTATAAAAACTTACTATTATGTATGTCAACCACATGTCTCAATGGGGATGAAAGGAGTTATTATTGTTAGTCCGCCTGCTTGTAATAAGAGCTTAACACAACAATCAGAAGGTTTTGATCCTAATCCATTATATAGCCCTATGCAATGGTCTTATGACACTTTATCACTAACAAATACTAGTGATTGTAATTTAAGAGTACGTCCTGAATTTATAATTGCACATGACAGCCTAGCAATTGGAGTAAATGACCTTGTATTAAAATGGTATAATCCTTATACTGGAGCCTGGCCAACTATCCCATATTATATTAACGGTAATGGAGATGCAGTTGGTTTTTGGAGCTCCTCAGCTACTGACACAAGCGGACAAGATATTAATCAAGGGGTAACACAGCAGATAATTATAAGAGTTAAATTCTGGCCAACTGCAAATTACGGAACCTATTCCGCAAATTGGACAACAAAAGAAGTTGATTTAAGCGGGAATATCATACAAACATTAGCCACTGGAGATACTACTACTCTGAGCTTAGTTGATTGTTCAGCTTTTGGAGTTGACAGCTCAAATCATGTAGATATCACTTGTAATGGATTTAATGATGGAAACGCTAGTATTTTAACAATGCAAAATGGAAGTGGTAGTTATTCTTACAATTGGAATAATGGAGATACTACTAATGAAATCAATAATTTAACACCTGGAAATTACAATTGTATTATAACAGACTTGAATTGGCAACAATGTTCAGATACTATTGTATTTTCAATTTCTGAACCAGCAGAACTAACATCCTCTTATACTCAAACAAATATTAGTTGTTTTGGAGTAAATGATGGAGTAGCTACAGTTAATTTCTTTGGCGGAACAATTGGAAATGCTCCAAATGATACTAATTATATTTTAGGATGGGACACGTTAACCTATACCCTTCCTTACCCTTTTGATTATTTCACTACTCCAATTGGTGTTCCTGCAGGAATTTATTCCTATACAGTTGCTGATTTAAATGGTTGTACTATATATGACACTATTACAATTACTCAACCTGACAGCTTATACACAACATACAGCACAACTAATTTTAGTGGTTATGAAATTTCTTGCTTTGGAGGAAATGATGGAGAGATTGACATTCAAATAAATGGAGGAACAGCTCCATTTGATAGCTATTTAAATGGATCGCTTCAATCATCATTAATAACTTCTAATTTATCTGCTGGTAGTTATATTGATTCAATTCAAGATGCTAATGGTTGTACTGCCATAAACACAATTATACTAAACGAACCTACTGAATTAGTTTCAACACTCACGCCTACAAACATTAGTTGTAATGGTATTTGTGATGGTGAAATAATTAGCAGCTCTTTAGGTGGTCTCTTACCATATTCTTACTCATGGACAAGCTTACCAGACACAACAGTAGATGTTTCAAATCTATGTGCTGGACTGTACACCTTATCAATAAGTGATGGAAATGGATGTACTGCTAATAGTTCTGCAACAATAAATGAGCCAAGTCCAATTTCATTTTCAATTGACTCTATTTCTCATATCTCAACATATGGAGGTAATGATGGAGCTATCTATATTTCTACTGGTGGTGGGGTTGGAAATTTAACTTACTATTGGACAAATCCTCCTTTTGCTTTTACATCCACTTCTGAAGATATTGATAATTTGATAGGAGCAATTTATGTTTTAAATATTACTGATAGTAATTCTTGTCCTTTAGATACTTTTATTGAGCTTACTCAACCATCCTCATTATCATTAAATCTTGACAGTGTGATAACTATAAGTTGTTATGATTCTTGTGATGCTTCTTTATTTATTTCTGCAAATGGTGGAGATTCAACTTATACTTACAGTTGGACTGGACCAAATGGGTTTGCAGCATCCACTGCTAACATCAGTAATCTTTGTTATGGAGAATACATCTTAGTTTTAGATGACTCCATCACAATAATTATTGATACCTTTAATGTTTACCAACCACAACCATTATCAACTACATTAACAACCGACTCAATTTTATGTCATAACGGAACAACTCAAGCAGCAATAAATGTTTGGGGAGGAACACAAAGTTTTGATTATTTATGGTCAAATGGAGCAACAACTTACATTACTTCTTTATCTAGCGGAAACTACACAGTAACTGCAACTGATCAAAATGGATGTACTATTACAAACTCAATATCTCTAGGAAACCCTGATTCAATTTATGCACAAACAACTCCAGTTAATGTTAGCTGTAATGGTTTAAATAATGGAGAAGTTGTAATAAATATTACTGGAGGAATAACTCCTTATTCCTATTCTGATGATGGTGGAAATACTTATCAGAACTCAAATGTTTTTGATAATCTTTCAATAGGTACTTATACTTATTTAATTACCGACTTTAATGGATGTTTGAGTTCAGCATTTGCTGAAATTATTCAACCTAGTCCAATCATAAGCATCACGAATGCTGATTCTGTAAGTTGTTATGGGGATTGTGATGGGGAGGTATTTGAAAATATATCTGGTGGGACACCACCTTATTCTTATGAATGGGGAGGTGATACTACTAACTTATGTGCAGGAATTTACAATCTTACTATTACTGATTCAAATGGATGCTTAGCAACTAACACAACTATAGTTTACGAACCATTCCCATTAGCAATCAATATTTGGATCAATGGAAACACAATTGAAGCAACTAGTGGTTTTGACTCTTATCAATGGTATTATGCAAATGGGACTCTAATTCCAGGAGAAACTTCTGAAATTTATGAACCCTTATCAGTTGGAGAATATTATGTTGTAGTTACTGATGGAGATTGTGAGGAACTTTCATATGCCATAAATTATAATATAAGCGGGATATATAATCTTGAAAATAATATTAGTATTTACCCTAACCCTACTGATGGAATGCTAACAATTGAAGGTAATTCAAAGATTCAAAATATCAGAATCCTTAACACTTTAGGTAATCAACTTTTATCAGTTGAAAACAATAGTAATGACTATAGCAAGTCAGAAATTGATTTAACTACATTTGCTAAAGGAATTTATTTCATTCAAATTGAACAAAATAATCAGATTATGAATTACAGAATTGTACTTCAATAATTTTTCATAATTTGGCACACTATAAAAGAAAACAAAAATAAGATGATAAAAAGAATCATATTTTCACTAGGGCTAATCGTTTTTGCGACAAATATTTTCGCTTCAATCTCAGCTATTGACACCTCATATACAGATGGAATTACAGCCTTTGAATGGAGTCCTATATCTGATGTAGACAAGATTTTGCAATACGAAAATCAAAAAGATATTTCAAAGAGAACTATTGACCAAGCAAAGAAAGCTGAAGAGCATTATGTTGCTGCTTTTAACTTGATGGAAAATAAAGAATATGATGCAGCTTTAATTGAGTTTAAAGCAGCAATGAAGCGCTACAAAAGAGCAAAATTAACTCCAGATGCCTTGAACTACATACACGCAAACATGGCTCTTTCTTATGCAAAAACAGGGAATAAAGAGGATTTAGCAGTAGCAAGTAGGTATTTAAATTTAATTACATCAAAAGCTTTTACTGATGACAATTGGACTTACAACATTGCAATGGGGCATTATTTTTCAGGAAATCAAAATGAAGCCGCTTCATTATTAAGTGCCTTAATTCGTAAAGCTGAATTTAACTTTCAAGCATATATAACTTTGGAAGCACTTTATAGAAATTCTGGAAATGATGATGATGCAGATAGAGTTAATGATAGAATGCAAACAGCTATTGAAAAACTTGATAAAAAAAATAAGAAAACAAAATCTAAAGGAGGGGAGGTTGTTAAAACTAATAATACCAAACGTGCTATTGTTCCTAGAGGAAAAAAAGCAGATGTAACTAATTTACAAATTATAAAAAAGGATGATCACTTACAATTTGATAAAGTGAGTAAGATTGATGAAAGAAGTATGATTCAAATTCAAGAAGGAATTGGAGAATATAATTTAGGAGCCAAAGCTCTTGCTAATAAAGAATATAAAGCAGCTCAAAAGAATCTTAAAAATGCAGAAAAAAGATTAAAAAGAGGAAAAATATCTGAAGATGGGCTAAACTTCTCTAGAGCAAATTTAGCAATTTCTTACCTTGCATTGCAAGATAAAAGAGGGTTAGGTCAAGCTAAGAGATACTTAAAAGCAATCACATCAAAAATTTACAGCAATCAAAAATGGACATATAATCTAGCTGTTGCTTATGCTGATTTTTCAGCAAGATCTGCTCGTAAAAATAGAGATGGTAGTGTAAAACACACAACTGCCTCTTCTTTAAATTTAAAAGAAGCAATCAAACTATTTAAGAAATCAATAAAACAAGAAAGATTATTCTTGCCTGCTTATGAGAATTTAATTTACATCTATAAAACTGAAGGAGAAGATAAAAAAGCTCTTAGTGTTCACAAATCTTATCTAAAAGCTCGTGATAACTTAATGCGCTCATTCAGCAAGGAAGACCAAATAGCACAAGGAGGTGCTCCTTATATCTTCAGATTAAACCTTGGTACTTTTGGAGATTTTGATACTCCTGCATCATTATTTAATGAAGAACATGTTATAACAATCCCTATTGATGAGAGAAAAACAGCTTATTTAGCTGGGCTATTTTATAGTTTAGATGAGGCAGAGGAATTCCAAGAAGAAATGAGAAGTAAAGGCTATACTAACTCCTTTATAGTTGCCTATAAAGATGGAGAGAAATTAGAATTTTAATAATCAGTGAAAGTTGAGAATGGAAAAGTTCTCAATCCTAAAGAATAAAATAAAGAAGTCTGATCTACTAGGTCAGACTTTTTAGTTTTATAGAATAAAGAACCAAAAATATCAAACCCCTTATAATCATAAGAGATTTCAGCATACATAGTGTTTAGTTGAGTTAAAAATCCTTGCCCGTTAAAGTTCCCATAAGAGTGTTGACCTCCTGTACTTGCTTCATAATCTGATTCAAAGATATTCTGTCCATAATGAGTGTCTAACGAATCCAAACCAACTTTTGCAGTTGTAACTTTAATGCTATACATCCATTTATCTTTTTTATAATTGGCCATCAAAACCACTTCCTTAAAGTTTGCTCCCAATGGATGAGCTAAAGCTTGGTTCATATGAGAATAATTTTGCAATACTGTTCTATGCCCATAAGTATAAGGTTGAACTTGATTGTACTCAGCTAATAAATCAACTCCTTTATATTTAGTTTTTACTCCAATCTGAAACCCAAACTTATTTTGAAAAAACCCTTCTTCATAATCTTCTTCATCACTATCTTTTTGGCGCGAAATATTCAAATCATCAAGCATTGCTTGCCCATATATAACAGTTGTATTGAAAGTAGCATTAAAATTAGCACCCATCAAAGCATTACCTTTACTAGAGTGTTTTGAAAACTCCACCGGACGATAAAAAATGATAGGATTGAGATAAGCAAACTCAAAGCCTTTATTAACTTCTTCTGATTTTGATTGCCATAGAATGCTTTCAAAAACTCCAAAGTGAATGTTATCAGTTAGAGCAAAATCTAAAAAATGAATAGTTGAATGTTTCTTTCTTCCAAAATCACTTTGATTAGGATTTAAGAAAGTTGTATATAAGTTATAATACTTAACTCTACCGAATTCTGTAGTCAATTTTAAGAAAGGATAAGGTGTCTGATTATCAGATAATAAAAGAGAACGATAACCATTTCCAATAAAATGCCTTCCTTTTCCAAAATCTGCAGTTATAAATTTATTTACCTTATACTTTAAATTAAATTGCCATCTAAAACTTTTATCTCCATAAGTATGGAAATATAAATCTAGAGAGTCAGCAAGATGCTGATTTAATGGATGGAAATCTCCAATTAGATGATCGAGATTAGAATTAAGTGTAATCTTATTTTTAAGATTAGCTGAAAAAACTTTGCCTACAAGTAAACTACTATACATCTTATTATCATGATAAGAAATCTTAGAGTTGATTCTTGAGCCTAACTCAATATGCTGAGTTGTATCAGAATCAAAAGAGGCAATCGTATCTGAAAAGTAGTTTGAGTATTGTTTATATGGAGAAGATTTAAAGGTAGAAATCTGCCCAATCAAACAAAAAGGAAAGAAAACTAAAATAAGTAATTTAATATGCTTTTTCATCACCTTTAAAAGCATTCCAAACCGTATGAAAAATTATATTTATATCCAATGACAAAGACCAGTTCTCAATATACCAAACATCTAAACGCACACGCCCCTCCATATCTTGCAATTCTTTAGTTTCTCCCCTATACCCTTTTACTTGAGCAGCCCCAGTTATACCTGGTTTTACCAATTGCCTTACCATATATTTTTGTATCAACTCAGAGTATTCTTCTGTATGTTTTAGCATATGTGGCCTAGGCCCAACAATGGACATATCCCCCATAAATACATTAAAAAACTGAGGAAACTCATCCAATGATGATTTTCTTAGAAATGCACCAATCTTTGTTATTCGCACATCACCTTTTGTTGCTTGTTTCGTATCAGCTTCAGCACTCATTGTCATAGATCGAAACTTATAACACAAGAACTCTTCATTATTTACACCAGAGCGAGATTGCTTAAAAAGAACAGGTCCTTTTGATGATAATTTAATTAATACAGCAATGAAGGGATACAACCAACTCAACACAAAAACAATAGTAAGTAATGAGAATATCAAATCAAATACTCTTTTTGTAAATCTATTAATAAAATCAGTAAGAGGCTCTTCTCTTAGAGTAATTACTGGAACATCATTAAAAAAATCAATGTTTACACGTTTAAATATAAACCCTCTAAAATCAGGAACTACTTTAAATCTTATCATATATTTATCACAGAAATCAACTAATCCTTTAATTTTTTTAGTATATGTTAAAGGCATAGTATAGAAAATCTCATCAACATCATTTTTTAATGCAAACTGCTCTAAACTATCTAATGTCCCAGTTTTTACACTATCTTTTATCTCAAAAGAAAAGTCAGAATCAGAGAATACACCTAATAATCTTACTCCTAAAACATCATCAGAATTAAAATAATCATTTAATTGTTGAGCTACTTCTCCTCCTCCAACTATAACAACCCGACTATAATTATATCCTGATTTTCTATAAAGTTTGATTAACTTAATTGTCAAATATCTCCAAAGCATAATTAAACCAAACAACATAAAGTATGTTGCGTACAAATGTTCTCTTGAGAAGGAAGACTGTTTTAAAGAAAAAAGTACAGCTGTAATTATTAAAACGTTAAATCCAAATGCCTTAAAAAGATTAAATAAAACTTTATCTAACCTCATGATTCTATTCAACTCATAAAGCTTTAACATCAATGCAACTAGTATCCAGTTCGCATTGAAAATAATCAATAAAAAACGATACTTATCTGAAAAATCAATAGAATCAAATTTTAGATAATACATTAAGATAAAAGCAATATTGATACATAAAATATCACCAATAAAATGGATGAACCAAAAATATTTAGAATAACCTTTCATTAAAGCAAAAGTAAGAAAAAGAAAAGAATATTTTTATTCTGAAAGATACCAAGCATACATCTTTTCAACACCCTTTTTAAGAGAAATTTTATGTTTCCAACCTAATTGAGAATTTGCTTTTGTTGGATCTCCAATCAATAAATCAACCTCAGTTGGTCTGAAACAGGTTGGGTCAACAGCTACAACCTCTTTTCCTACCTCAACTTGGTATTTGGGATTGGTACAAGACGCAACAACACCCTTCTCATCTTTACCTTCAACTTTAAATGTTAATTCTACTCCTGCATGAGCAAAAGACATTTTTACAAAATCACGAACTGTAGTTGTTTTACCTGTAATAAGTGCTACTTTACTTTTTATTTTCTAAAATTTGATGTAAAGGTAGGGAATATTATTTAGCCCTGAAAAATTCTTTAACAACTAACAAAATAAACTTTGTATTTCCAATTAAATAGCGTTTCCACATTCTTTTTGGTTCTTGAATAACTCGATACAACCATTCCATTCCAAAGTTTTGCATCCATAATGGCGCACGCTTTACCTTTCCAGCAATAACATCAAAACTACCCCCTACTCCCATTATAAAATTTACATTTTGTAACTGATTCTTATATGTATTTAAAAATATTTCCTTTTTAGGGAATGTGATAGCAACAAATAACATATTTGCTCCACTATCTGATATTTCTTTAGCAATCTGCTCTTCCTCATTTTTCTCAAAATAACCATTTCTATATCCTGCAATAATATTTCTTGAATATTGCTTTTTATAAATATTCACTAATTTAGTAACAACTTCTTCTTTCGCACCAAAAAAGTAACATTTATATCCTTTTTCAAATGAGCGCTCTACTAATTCTTCCATCAAATCAATTCCAGAAACACGCTCAGGCAATTTTTGACCTAACAAATTTGCTGCCCAGACTATTGCTTGTCCATCAGCATTTATGATATCAGCTTCTACTACACTTTTTTCTAATTCCTTATCCGTCTGCATAAGGACTATTTTCCCTGCATTTACAACAGTATGGTGTATTTGATTTTTATCTGCAATTGCTTTTTCTACTCTCTGCAAAGTTTCTTGCATTGAAATTGCATCAATAGGAATGTTAAGGAAGTTAATTTTTTTAAGCATTATAATTAGGGAAATTATATCTATATAATATATTGTTTTACTCTTTCAAATTCTGACTCCCAGCAATATTTTAGTTGCAGAGCCCCCCATCTCTCATTGTTAATTTGATTATTTCTTTTATTATAACATTCTTCTAGTGCACTTAATATACTGTTTGGGTTTATTGAGTGGAGAATCTCTCCTATATTATTCTTTGAAACAATGTCAGTTGTTAGAAAAGATTTAGTTGTAATAACATAAGTTTTTGAGTGTAGCGCATCAAAAACCTTATTAGGACTACACATTCTATTGTTTAAACTCACAGTAGAATAAAGTGCAAAGGTGACATCAGAAGCTGACATATAAATCATTAATGTGTCGTTATCTAATTTACCTGTAAAGATTACTTTATTAGAATTAATTCCAGATTTTTTAATCTGATTTATCAATAATTCTTGATAATTATCTTCTATAGACCCAGCAAGTAATAACACTGACTTTTTTGTTTCTTTCTGGAACTCAGCAAAAGCTTCAATAATTGACTCTATACCCCTTCCTTCAATTATCCCTCCGCAATAGCTCACAACAAATTTATCTTCAAAATTAAACTTAATTTGATTCTTCTCTTTTTCACCAACACTAGAAGCAATAGGAGGGACATTTAAAATGTACCCAATGTTATCATTCTTTATGTTATAATATCTCCTGATAAATTTTAATCTATACGCATCAGTTGTAAAAAAATATTCTGATCTTTTTACGATATTTTTTTCTATAAAACTCCAAAAATGACGCCACTTTCCTCTAAAATAAGGGTAATTAAGACCAAAAACCATCTCGTGAGATTCGTAAATATATATTTTTGAGGAAAAAGCTGATGAAACTAATGCAATTATACCACTTACAGGGTTAATTGTATAAATCTTGCTATTCTTTTGAGTAAATACTAAAGCAAATATTAATTTTATAACATAATAAGAAACTGCAACAATTTTCATAATTCCCTGCTTATTACCTTTAGAGTATAAATGTGTTACATTTACATTAACCAAATCATGAGATAAGTCCTTTACAATACCAAAAAGAGAAACTTCATATCCTTCCTTTTTCAAACTATTAATTAGGTTTTTTAGTTTTGGGGTATTGTTCACACTATATCCAGCAAACAACACAATAATAGATTTATTATTTAACATTTCTTAACCACTCTTCTAATTTAACAATACTTGCTTTGGCGACTATTGAGCTTTTCTGTAAATCATTATCCACTCTCTTTATATAATCGTCATCATAATTCAGACATAGCTCAACATTATTAGCTAAAAGATCTAAACTATCTCCTTTTACAAGCTTTGTAGATGTAGGCATCATCTGATGTACTACTTTTATTTTTTGCTCAATCTCAACAGCAATAGTTGGAATATACACCATTGTTGACAACAAAACTCCATGGGCTCTTGAGCTAATAATCACATCACATGATTGTTTCATCTTTGTAAGAAAACTATTTACTGTATCTTCTTTTGGTTCCCAAATCAATACTTTTTTACCTTTTAATCTATCAATTATTTTCTTATCATATTTCTTATAAAAAGAAATATAAACGCAATCATAATTTGGATTAAGTTTATCAAATTCCAGTAGCTCATTAATAACTCTGCACCCAGAATCATTTAAACTCCAATCTCTAATAACAATTCCAACAACTGGCTTGCTATTAAGGCTCTTCTGCTTTAAAAAATCTTGTTTTTTATCATACCACAACTCTCTGTTAAGTGTAATGTCAACAAACTGAGCAGGTATCTTACCACACATTTCAGACACCTGTATCTTACTTTTGGAATCACGAACAGAAATAAAATCTGCTTTCTCAAAAACTTTTAATGCCCTAATATATTCGTCATCACGGCCATTTTCAAATGGACCAACACCTATACAGAATGTTGCTAATTTTTTACTTTTATATCCAATACCTAAAACTTTCCTTAATATGAATCCAATAAGTAAATCAAAAAAAGTATAGCCTTGTTGGTATTTCTTCATCAGCCAACTTTTCAAATCACTTCTTTCAGTTTTTTTAACTGAAGTAGAAAAAAAAGAAAAAAATTGCCCACCACCACCTAGTATAGCCACATCTGAAAAGACTGGAGCATTAAGAGGAACCCAATTAACATCTTTATCAATATACTTTGCTGCTGTAACATCATTAATTGAGATTGAAATATCATTACTTTTAAACTGCCGTTTTAATAACTTTATCATACATAATAATAAAACATCATCCCCTAAATTACCTGGGCCATAAGCCCCCCTTAAATACACTTTTGTTCTTCTTAGCATTTAAAAAGTTTTTTTAAATAGTTTTATTTCTTGATAAAATAAAAATAATATAATTAGAAATAATACAGGGACTAAATACAAAAAATTAAAATAAATACACGCAAGTAACATAAAATAAATAGAAAGCGAAAGATAAAATTTATAATCAAAAAATTCTAAACAATAATATTTATATTTAACATAAAAAGGCGACCAAGCTAAAACATGTAATATTTGTGCAATTAAAAAACTAAATGCTGCTCCTACAGCTGCATAATCAGGAATAAAGAAGAATGCCATAAAAAGAAAAATAACGAACCAACTAAAATTACTTAAAACACTGATTTTCCCTTTCTCATCACTTACAAATTTTCGAGCAACAGCTCCTTTAAAAGAAGTGATTACCGTTCCTGAAATGAAAAATAACAAGCAAAGGAAAAAGACTTCATTATCTAAATTATCAATCATTAAATTAATCAAATCATGAAAGAATAATAAAACAATACTTAATATCATAATTGGATAATAACTTAAAGAATAATTTATTCGTTCAATTTTTACTATATTTTTTTTCTTGTTTTCTACTAGTACTTTCAATAAAACAGCTCCTAATGTTATTGGAAGTATTCCCAAAACCATTCTAAACTGATTTGCAATTGTATAAGCAATTACTTCAGTTGAACTTGCATATTTATTTATCAAAAATGCAGTAATCAAAATAGCTGGTTGAAAGAGAAGTCCAGAAAAAATACTTGGGAAAAATACTTTTTTTACTGCCCTAACTATTAACTCATTAGAAAAAAAGAAATTCAATCTTTTTTTCCTAAAATAAAAAATAGAATAAATAGTAGTAAAAAAATAAGCAATAAGCAAACCTAATAGAATACCTATAAAATTAAAATATTTTCCTAAAATAAAACAAGATAATACCATAACAAATCCTTGAACAGAATACACAATAGCATATTTCTTAAACTTTCCTTCAGCATAAAAGAATCCACTAAGAGAATTGGAGAAAATTGAAAAAAGAATAATACAAAAAGAAAGTACTAATTCTATTTTAACATCAAATATTTTAAAAAAAAGAGACTCTAATAGTAAATAAATAATAGCACCAGCCAATGATGCTAATATTGATAATATCAAAATAGTAGAAATATTCTTTTTATCAGCAGTATAACGATTTGCAGTTAGGTTTAATGACAAACCAATAACTCCTGCAAATGCATTTATAACCATTAAATACAAATTAAATCTTGCAAAATCATCAATGGAAAGAAATACTGAAATCAGTGAAATTGTAATCAGAATCCCACCTTTTCCAAAAGCAAATCCAATTGCAGTCCAAAATGTGGAAGAAAAAATTTTATGTAATTTCATTAGTACTTAAAAATGCGTTATATATTAAATTAGGTCCATCCTTTTCAAAATTTCCTTCATTTATTTCATTTGCACATAATTCTCGTAAACTACAAATATCATTTTTTGGTATTTTATAATCAAAAATTAATTCAAAATTTAATGCTTCCGATAAAACATGAAATAAACAATCTCCATCTGATCCACACTCTAACAAACATACATAATTATTTTCTAATTTATTTTT
>UPTG01001731.1_pt1 | contig 15821 bp, 20 predicted proteins | sample 2160121 | NCBI WGS metagenome assembly UPTG01 (sample SAMN06266255, study PRJEB28933) | marine metagenome | isolation source: Columbia River Estuary | place: USA:Columbia River Estuary, USA | collected 2014-07-27
CGAAGTTTAGATCAGCAGCATCCGTCACATGAACCCTGTATGTGACCTGAATGGACTTGCTAACAACCTCTTGTCCGTTCTTCTGGACAAGTGAGTAGGTTGCGTTGCCTGTTTTCTTGCGGCAAATTTCGTATGCGATAGTCATTAGTTAACAGCCTGCAACTTATTGATCATTTCAGTATGATTGAGGTCGAGCATCTCAAGCATCTTTGAAATCAAAGTGTTTCTATCTTCATCCATTGATTCTCTTTTTTTGTTGGCTTGCTCTTCAAGCCTCTTCGCTTCAAGCTCACCCCGTCTTTGCTGGACAAACTTGTAGTCAGTACCTGCCGCAGTAAAGTCATCACTCGGCCCCCCTGATTTTCTTGCTAATTCAGCAAGCTTTTGAGCGTCTTGGAATTCTTTTCTTGCATCTTCTTCTTTTCTCTTTCGTATGTCATCAATTGTTTTCTTCTTTGACTTATAAAGATTGTTTTCATGCTCTATCTCTCTCTTCCTGCTTTCCTTAAGTTCTTTCGTTCGATCCCTAACCCTTGCTATTTCTTCTACAATCTTAAGGTTTTCCTCCGCTTGCTGTATTCCCCTATCGCCTCCCTGTCGAATTGCATCGCGAAGATCTTTTGCTGCCTCAACCCGCATCAAGTCTTGATCTTTTAATCCCATAAGCTCATGCCTTATCTTTACCATTTTGCCAGTTTCTTCTCCTAGCAGTTCAGAATACTTTTCTTCTAGGTCAAGTCTTTTTTTCGTCCAGTTAGATTGTTTTCTTGAATCTTGGATTTGTTCTTTGGTAAGAACAGAGCCTTTCTTAATCCCTTTCCTCAAGTCAGACCAAGTCTTTCTTGTGTTTTCAAAAAACCCTTGCTTCTTTTTACCAGGTCTTTGGAAAACTTGGTCAGGATCTAGTGCATAACGAATGTCATTTCCCAAAGAAGTAAGGATTTGAGTGAACCTATCCCCGCGAGCAAACTCTGCAACATCATCTACAGCATTATCGCCCATTTGCTTTGCGTTGGCAGCAAAGTTGTTAAGTCCTTTCATTAATATAACCGCCAGAGAATGCAACCCTGTTGCTTCGCCTTCTTCTGCAGCTATTTCTGCCATCAATCCTTTAAACTTTTCCCACTGCGCAGTAACCGTGTCCATGGAAGCTTCTAATCTTCCAGAATATCTCTCCGCAGCGTGAGACAATGTGTCTGATGTCATATCAGCAGTAAATCCACCCTCTTCCATTTGCTTACGCAACTTAGAGTAACTTTCTCCAGTCATATCAACCATTTCCCTAATAGGGTTGAATCCTTGATTTGTGAACTGCCGAAGTTCTTGCCCCTGCAATTTTCCAGCGGCGGTTACGTCTGCAAACGCTTTGGTTAGCAACTTTAGCCTTTCAGTGTCACCTCCAGCAATTGTTGCTAATTTCGTAAGATCATCTACAACAAAACTAGACGCTCTTCCAAACGAAAGGAGTTGCCTTGCGCCTTCTGCCAAGACAGCAGTAGACAAAGGTGTCTTCCTTGCCAATTCCTGAAACTGATTGACCATCCTGCCAGCAGAGTCTGCGTTATTGTCCATTAAGACAGTAAGGTCAATTGTTATTTTTTTCAGCCGATCCGCTTGAACGATAGCCGACTTGGCGGCAAGACCAAGCCCAACTACAGCAGCAACAGGAGCAGCGAATTTAGCACCAAGCATGGCAGCACCTCTAACAGCCCCAATCGTTGCTCCCGAAGCACCCGCTGCACCAGCAATGTTTCCAAATATTCCAGCTTGCATTCCAGGAGACATTGCCGCTAAAGCTCGCATGCGTTCACGCATGTTGAGCATCACAAGCCTGTGGCCTTTAGCGTTCGCCCTTTGGATCTGCAACTGCCGGTCCATCACAGCGCGATGATCTGCTTGACTTCGATTCCTGCGTTTGACGGAACGATCTGTCTCATGCTTCGCAGCTAACGCAGCATTCTTTTGCTCTTGATCTCTTATCGCATTGTTTTCTGCCAGTTGCTTTCCTTCGTCCTGCAAAATCTTGAGGTGCGTCTTCTCAAACTTGTTGTGGGCAACCTTCTTGTATCCAGCTTTCTCTAGCTCCTTGTTCAGTTGCTTGAGGATCGTAAGACCCTGCTCTCGGGTGATGCTGCCATCTGCTGATAGCTTCTGAAGGTTTTTGATCCCTGCCTGATATCTTTCGACATCTGTGGTCGCACCCTTCATTCCGTCACGGAATGTCTTTAACGCTGAACGTGCATCGTTTGCACCTTTCTTCATCGATGATGCGTTGAGAATAACATCGTATCGTAGAGCACCGACTCGTTCAGTAGCCATCACATCATTCCTAGCAGTTGATCTCGGGCAGATTCCATATCAAGCTTCTCCCCCGATGTGGCAGACTCTTCCATTTTCTGGACTGCCAAGTGATACGCGATCCAACTGTCAACGACTGCTGGATCTACGTTGTTCATCCATGTGACCGGATCATCAATACTTAAGTCAGAGCATATTTTAAAGACCCACTGAAGTCGGTGGTTCTTTTGGAACTCTGTCTCTAGCTTTGCGATCCGGCTTCCTCGTTTTTTTCCTTGCTGTCCACCCACTCTTGAATTGCAGAGTGCAACGCATCGAGTTTCATGGAGTCGAGGCTAGCAACAGCCTCTGTGTCAGCATCAGAGAAAACAAGCTTCCCGTCTTTATCGCAAACACAATCAATGATCGTGTACACGCGATGACGCTCTCGGTAAGAGTCTTTCGCATTACCCTTCGCATCGAACATCTGTGCTGCCCTGCGGCAACGCTTCAGTTCGCTAGGAAGTTTTACATAAACATCTTCACCGAAAAACTTTTTGGCAAGCTTCTGAGGCTTGTCAATCGCTGCCTTCTCCAGCAGTTTCTTCTTCGTCAAACTCATAGAACTCTTCTCCCTGTTCTTTGTTTAGTAACTCATCAGGAATACTTGGAACCTCGCGTGAGTCCAAGGAACTCACGTTTAGGATCTTAGCAACCTCTTCAACGACCTGTTGCTTTTTCAAAGGATCGAGGATCTTTGTAAAAGCAACAGTTTTCGTATGCCTGTAGTGAATGACTCCCACAACCTCTTGGTCGCAGACGACCAGATATCTGTGGCAGTCTTGTTCACGCCCAGTGGCAAGGTTCTTGCCGCTTAAATTTTTAAGTTGAATTTCCACCGCTTTCTCCCGTAACGATTAAGGTCAACTACTAACAAGTCACAATCGGAGTTTCGATTGTCAAGTTTGGACCGGATGCTCCGTCCATTTGAATAGAAATAGTCAATTCCATCAAAGTGGATGTTTCCAAAGATGGCAGGCCCAAAGATGACACAAATCCCGATGCAGTAAAGATTGCTGCCTGCGTAGTCGTTGAACGACTTTCAGGTAGAGCGATTGTTACATCAACAATCGACCCAGACGAAAACAGATTGAATGATGTTGCAGCACCTTTACCAAATTCTTCTTTTCCAGCATCAAAGATAAACGTCACTTCAAGAACACCTGGGTCAGCAACGTCTGCTGGAATACGTTGCATGAATCCAACTGAGTCAAGGCAAGTTGTATCAATGCCTTCCATCGAAAGTTCTGGAAGTTGAATCGTGCGAGGACATCCTGCACAAATAAGCCCGTCATCGCCGGACAGAACAATCGTTGATCCTTGCCCAGTGTCACCTAAATAAGTCATGATCCAAAATCCTTCTAAGTAAATGAGAAGCAGACATTAAAGTCTTGCATTGTTCGATAAATATGTAGATCGCTTCCATCAATAGGCTTGAATGCATCAGTCGATGGTCCGCTGTTCTGACCTATCGACCTAACCATCAAGTCTTGCGCGTACCCCCTCGGGAACGATTTGAAGGATGACCTACATGCTTTCCATGTGTTCTGCGACTCTCCCTGATTGTAACTCCAAGCCTCCAACTGAATGCGAGACTCAAAGAAATCAACCATGTTGCATTCTACAGCATCGTAGGCAGAACTGCTAATTTGAGTAATGACCACATATTCCCCAGCAACATCTTGCGGAGGGTTTGTGCAAAACACGTTGCTTCCAACTGCTGCCGCAACATCAACATCTGTTAGAAGCTGGTTACGCAGATATTCAAGGAGCATCATCGATCAATCTCCGGTACATCCACGGGTTTACCAAGCCTCTTAGCCCACTGCTTTGCAATCTGCACAACCTTCTTCTGCTGCTTGGACATTGTGGTGTCCGCCGCAGTCCTGAAAAACGGTCTTGGAGGAAGACGCATGGCAACCTTACCGTTGCCACCTTTTTTGTCTTTGTTGATCCCGCCCCAGAGAATGATTACAGCACCATACTCAAGCAGATGTGCATGAGGTGCTATTTGGTGCGATGGACCCGCAGTGCTGCCTACAACACCATCCCTCCGACGACCCTTCCAATTGCGAGCTATGATAGCGTCTGCAAGTGTCCTCCTCGGCCCCCATCGCTTTGACTGAGCCTTTTTGCCAAGCTTGTCGAACGTCCCAGTGCTCCGCGACCTACCAATGGGTTGCCCTTGCGGACTTACAGAACCCTCTGCGTCCAGAGATCGCTCGCCAGTCCTCATGACCTGCTTCTTCGCCTCTGCCCTGACAATGGTCGTAGCGGCGCGAGCGGCAGGTCTTGCAACACGTTCAGTGATCAAGAAACTGAGATCTCTGAACAGCATGTCAGTTGACTTGCTGTGCTGAAAACCAGACTGCTTTTTTTTACTTGCCCGTTTTCCACGCTTGATCGCCAAAGCTTCTTTTTTGGCATTCTGAAGCAACCTGTATTGGTTTCCATTCATGACTTTTTCAACTCCACCCGAAGTTCACGATTGGTCCCAGACACATCTCTTGTTGCAACAATCCCATATTCTTCGCCGTCAATCATTACTCGCATGATTGCACTGACGTTCTTCGCTTGCTCTTTGTCGCCAACAATCACATGAGTCGATACCTCGCTCACAGCATCGCCGTAGACCGTTTCTTTGCCGGATACGCTAATTAGCTCGCAAGGCCAATCGCTAACGCTGGTGACCCATGTGGAGTCCTCTGTATACGTCCGCTGCCCATATGAGTCAGTTTGCAGGTTTTGCGTTTGGAACGTAGCGAGGTAGTTTCTGAAACCTACTCGCTTACGTTTAAATCCAGTCAGTTTTGTCATGGATAGCTACTCCGCATTAACTTGCGGACAATTGCCTCGTAGCTTCTTCCATCGTTTGTGTTGACCAGATTCTCCTGAGCCGGATCGAAGTAAAGCCTTCCGACTTCTAGCAAGATTGCCTGCTTCGCAAGCTCAGGGACGCACTCTGCACTTGGTTGACCTGCGGTGAACGCAATGGTCACTGACCGATTGTTTTCGACAGTGCTCGGCCATGAATCAACGTCAGGTGCTAGGAAGATTCTTCGTCTGGCAACATCGACATCGTACTGAGTGTCTGCAAGAGTTGCGTCAGTTGCTACCCCGCTGTTCTCGTACTTGTACGTTATCTCTTCGACAGAATAGACAGGACGCATGTTAATCAGGATGCTGCCTCCCTTCTCGGGGAAACCAAGCATACGCTGCTCAAACGTCTGAGCGATCCAAGAACGCTCTGTATCAATTTCCAGTTGTTCAGTCGCAGCGGTCACAAGACGCTGGATCATCGCATCCTGAGCAGTCCCTCCGACTCTTAGGTGCTGCTTTGCCTCTACGAGGCTTACTGGATTGCTTGCGGGACTTGTTTTTCTTTCGATTGTCCAGTTTGGAATCTTCATCGACTTTTTCACAAACCCCAAGGTAGAGAAGAGTTGTAACAACCCCCTCGTTAAGCTTATCTGTGATAAACCCCACCTCGCGATTGAGGTGGGGTTTTATGAATTTAACCTTGGTCACGATTACGCGATGGTCAGTTTGACCAGTGCCTCTGGGTTAACCGATGCAATCGCAATTCGCTGAGTTGCCTGAACCCCGATCTGATCGGTATTTGCGTAAAGCTGATCGAGGATTCTGAAGGACAGATTTCGACGATCACCGAAGTAGTGGCTAGTTCCGATATCACCGAAGGTGATAAGCAGGTCGCCAGATGTGCTTGATGCAGCACCTGGAACAGCCTCACAAAGGTTTACAGGGAAACCGAACAGTGAAGGACGCTGACCGGACTCGATGTCGCCCATCGCAGTTCCACCAGATGCGTTGATAAGATCACGCACCTGACCGTAGAACACGCTTCGGTTCATCGTCCACTCACGATTGATTCCTGCAAAGTTTGGAAGCAGTGCAACCAAAGCAGTGAGGTCAGTCAGTGCAATGTTTCCAACGCCAACAACAGTGTTGCCAACAACATTTGCATCGCCTTCAATTCCACCCGTGTAAAGAGTAGATCCAGTAAAGAGCGAATTGTCCTCTGCCTGAGACATGCCATAGGCGATGTCTCGCGTAACCTCGTCCACAATATTTACGATGGAATCTTCAACGAGTTCCGATGAGATTTTTACAAGCCCCGCCATTTTTTTCGCTGTCAAAACGGCTTGCTCGAAAGTCATGTGGCTCGAACTCAATGCCGATTCTTCGGCTGGGTACGAAACGGATGCGTGACCGATGACCTTTGGAACGGTCCAAGTCAGAGCACCCATCGCAACCCGACGACAAAGCTTTCGTGCATGACCATACTCATTGAGCAGGTTGATCAACGCATCGCTCAGTGGAGTCGGCACGGTTTCAATTCCGCGACCTGCGTCCGTTTCGTTTTGGCTAGCAAGGAACTGCTTGGCCTTTGGGCTTCCACCAAGTGCAGCAAGCCACATGCCTGACTGGTATGCATCTTCAACACTGTTGAAGACAGTGGTCTTCTGGTTTTTTACTCTTGCGGGAATCAAGGGTTCATCCTCTTTCTCAATGTCAGGTTCGGTGATTGCTGCGACAGCAGCAGGAGTGATTTTGGCAGCAGCGATCTTGTCTTTCGCTGCTTGAATTTTTACGAACCGATCCTTTTCGTTTTCCAATCCAGAAAACTCTAAATTGAGGGCATCGATTTGTTTATTGTCATCCTCGGTAAGGCTACCTTCGCCTTCGAGTGCAACATCCGAAATTGCCTGCATCTCATCAGCGATGTCAGACAGGCGAGCGTTGATAGCGTCTACGCGAGACATGTTTTTCCTTTTTTGTCAAGGGAGAACCCACAAGTTGGGGAATTTTAACAGATTTTTTTATTTCGACAAATTGTTCAGGCGAAGTCTCATTCGTTTTGCAGATGCATCGGCCTTGTTGCTAATCGCAGCAGGACACAGTGCAAGTGGCTTTACTTCAGCCTTTACGGTCTTTTTGCGTTCTTTTGGTGCATAGACAGAATCAACAAAACCCATTTCAACAGCTTGTTCAGCGTTCATCCAAGTTTCATCATCCATCATCTTTTTGCACTCCTCTGCTGACTTACCGCATCGCTCTGCGTAGACCTCAGAGATCTGTTCGTCGAGCATGTCGAGGATGTCAGCAACCTGACGGAAACCCTTTGCGTTCTCCGCAGCGACCGTCCAAGCGTTGTGGACAAAGAACAACGCATTGCTGTTCATGACCACCTTGTCAGCAGCACAAGCAACCACAGTAGCGATAGAGCATGCTTGAGAATCAATGTGAATCGTGACTTCACCACCTTCGTATGCTCGGATCTGGTTGTACATGCTAATACCACTGGTAACGCACCCACCCTCAGAGTCGAGGTGAATAGTCAGGTCGCCAGTCTGCTCGGCCATGAGATCCATGAAGTCATCGGAGGAGACTCCATTTTGGAAGTCACCGATCATGCCTCGCATCGTGATGCTTCCGTCTGTTCCTTCAAGTTTCATCGTCTTGTTCCTCTGGGGTCGCGGGGGGTAACTCGGGTGACTCACCCGCAGGTTCGTTACTGAAGTCGTCATCAAGTCCTTCGACAGGATTAAATCCATGCATGATGCGAATTTCATTTGTGCTAAGTGCAAACTGCTCACGCATCTTGCGAGTGTAGTCTGCTAGCGTCGATGGATCGCCTTTGAGCAGTGGAGTGGTGTCAAACTCATAGTGGACGTTACCACTGTCTCTTAGTTGTTCAGGAAGCAGTTTCCGGTTGCACTCTTCTTCCCACTTGCAGAACCACCGACTCAGGCATCCGTTAATGAACGCAGCATTACGTTCGGTGATAGACTTGTAGGTGATACCTGTCTCGTCGCCAAGGATTGATTCAAGGCCGAAGATCATTGCAATATCAACTCTCTGGAATTGACGTTGCTCAATGAACTGTGCATCAGATGCAGAGATTGGCAATGTGTTAAGAGACATCCCTTCTCTAAGCAAACCAACCTTGCCACTGTTTTCAACACCTTCGTGCTTAGTCTCGAAATTAGCTAGGAATTCAGAAGCTTCTTTGGAACTTCGGAACATTCCAGGAGGTGCTGTTATCACCATACCTGGCCTCCCTGAGTTCTTCAGTGCAGAGGCAGATCCGTCTTGCCCAGCAATGCCAAGGCCAAACGCATCGCGTAGCACATCGATAACGTGCATGCCCCAGATACCGTTGTAGGACATGCCCATGATGTGAAGCATGTCACGGTCTGGAACTTTCCAGTATTCGTTTTCGGAGAAAGCAGTACCAAGGTTTGCTGAGATACCTGCATTCTTTGTGACCAGATGCCACTTCTGATCATCAACCAAAATGGTCTGACAGTTTTCGGGGAGCACTGGAATGAGTGCTGTTGGTTGACCAAGGCTGTTGCGATCAATGAACGCTCGCCCATTACCAAGAATCAACGCATGAATCATCATCAACTCTTTGAGTTGAAACGGAGTCATAAGATGATTGGGTGATACGTTCAAAAGCTTGTGACCAGGTGAAGTCCTTGACACTTCGCTTCCGCCGTCAGGCCTGCTTTTCCTTGCATTGATTGGAAGTCCTGCAAGATGCCCAGAGATCTTCTGAGCAGCAAACCAGACGGGAGGCAACCCAAGTACGGAGTTCGTTGTTACGTTGACTCCTGATTTAGCCTTCCCTCCACCGAATGCTTCGATCAACCATGCTGCCGGATCAGAGATCCTGCTTTGCAATGCTTTAAACTTCTTGCCAAGCCTTTCGGCCATTTTAATTTCATGTGACATACCAGTCTCCTTTTCCCCGCACAGGTGCTACAGTCGCTCTCGCGAGGGACATAAGTAGCGAAATTAGCGGATCTATTTTCTGAGAACTCGACGCTTTGTCGAGCATATATCTATCACTTCGATCCCGCACAGCAACTGCGTTGGACAAGCACCATTTGAGAAGAACATCGTCATCGTGACGAAAGTTCCCGTCAGCGCATGCTTGTCGAAAGATGCTAATTGGGGAATTAAAGTGAGCGGTTGTTTGTGCCATAGAGGCAATGGTCAGGCCCTGCTGAGTGCATTGCTCTCCAAACTGCTGTGCCTGATAGGGATCGATGGCAACGTCTGTTCCGTTGAGATCCCAGTAGTCTTTCATCAAGTCTGCTTGGAGGTCGGCAATGGGAGCAGGGGTTATCCTGATTCGCCCATCGTCAATAAAGTCACAGAACGGCTTTTCTCGGAGATCTCTTTTTGTATTGACTGAGATGTATGCCTGAGTCTTTGACTCGTACCTGTAGATCGGCGTTCCGTCTGTTTCGCTCTGGTCTGTCTGGAACCTCGCCGTTGCCGCATACGCGCAGAGATCGTCCCTGCCTCCAAGATCCACTCCAAAACTTACTGCGTCTGCCTCACGCCAGTCGGACAGTTCACCGGAGCACTTGGCAAAGTGCTCCATATCAAAGATGTGTTCGGTTGAGCTAACAAGCACGTTTGCATGGTAACGCTTAAATCGGTTCATGGCCGTTACGCTTGACGCTGCCTGCTTCGCCTGCTGCTCAAGGAACTCTGCTGAAACAGAAACGCCAATGTTTGGGTTGGACTTTATCCACAAGTCTGGATCGAGTGGATCATCCTTCTCGTCCATTTCGTAGCAAGCAACAAATAGGCTGTTGTCATCAACTGCTTGCTCAAGCACCTGCTTGGCATAGTTGACTTCTTCAATCCATATGTGACTACGGTCATCGCCTGCGGTGGTCACGGTTAAAATGAGTGGTTGTGCTCTCGAACCAGAACCTGTCTGCATCGTGGAGTAAAAAGGCTGATGAACTTTACGCCACGCATGAGTCTCGTCCAGAACACAGAGCACTGGATTGAGTCCATCGAAAGGACGGTCAGATCCTACGCAAGATATATTGCCACCGTTGTGGTTGAACCGAATGATTTTGTTTTGGTAGATGGAACCTTCTTTAATCAATGGCGACTGCTCACGCATCCGGATGCACTCGGCCATGACCACCTTCTCGGCTTGTTCCTTCTTGGTTGCTGCTAGGATGACTTGTGCTCTAGCTTCTGCATCGTTGGTGAACGGGTTGATGTCGATAGATGCCATGAGCATCGCAATGCCAGCAGCAATCGATGACTTACCGTTCTTACGTCCCATCGACCAGTACGCCCTGCGGAACCTGCGGCAATTATCGTCCTTGCGTTTCCATCCAAAGATTGCAGAAATGCAAAACTCTTGCCAAGGTTCTAGGTGAAACCGTTTTCCAGCATGCTTTCCGATGGAGTGCCTTAAAGCAACTGGAAAATACTGGCAGATTGCGTTCGCAGTCTCTCTGTCAAAGTAGTAAGGGAAGTCTTTATTTTCAGAGTTTGCTAAATCCCGAACTTGCCTTTCAACAGCTTGACGTACAGAACGACAGACAGTTATTTTTTCATCTAGAACGTCTTGGATGTACTGCTCGTTAGGAGTCATCGCGTTTCATTGCCTCGACAATCGATGCCAATGACTCTGCTTGTTTCTTTTTGTCATCACCGTCAGGCAAGGAAAGTTTACCCCGACTAGCGGGGGTTAACCCAAGCTCGGTGACAAGCTTAATGTGCTCAGACGCAAGACGACCCATTGCAGTTGATGCTGGAGTAATCCGACTGCCTGACTCATGAATGTGACCTTCTTGCTGAACAATCTCATACAACTTGAGGTACTCTGCGTAGGTGATTGAGTAGTGTTCAAGCAAGTGGGTGTCGGTTTTTGAGAGCATCCCCATTTCTCTGAGAATGTCACATGTCTGCTTCCAAACCTTCTTTGCTGTCTTGCAAAGGTGGCGAGGCATGGTTGGTTCTGATTTACTGGAAGATGGTTCGCGATGGTTCTTCCTCTGCGGATCTTTCTTGTAAGAACCGTTCTCTTCTTTGACTTTTGTTGCTAATCGTCTTGCTGGCATTTCCTTACCCCGTTTGAGATTTAGCCTGCATTCTATCAAATTTGCAGGTTTCGCCAAAAAGTACGGGTTGACTGGCAGTATCTGGCAGGTATACGGTCTTGTTTTGTCAACAACTATGGAGAGAAGAATGATACCTAAGTTTTACAAAGAGATTGGTGCTCGGCTTGTTTGCATCAAGAAAGGAACCAAGTCACCGGGGGTTCCTGCTTGGACAAAGATCGAGGATCGATACGACCAAGCGTCAAAGAAGTTTGACCCGAGTGTCCACAACAAGGTCGGCTGGATTCTCGACGATACGCATTTGGTCATTGACATTGATACTCATGATCCAAGCAAAGACGGGTACGCTGCGTTGCAGAGACTATCGGACGATCTTGGAGTGGATCTTTACGAGAGAGCAACCGTTGTCGTCAAAAGTCCATCTGGTGGTGCTCACTTGTATTTCTGGAAAGATCCAGAGATCAAGCTTCCGAAGTCATCGAAAGAGTATGCAGGACTCGATTTCCTAAGTGCCGGATCTCAGGTCATCATTGCTGGGAGTTCGCACGATGCTCATGCAGGTAGCTACGTCTTTGAACGCGAGTCAGAGTTCATTGCTCCGGTCATGACAGCGGCCTTGCATGAATCCTTGTCGGACAGGTCGCAAGACACTGACACTTCAAGGGCAGTAATCGAGCCATCTGAAGATAGACCTGGCGACGAGTTCAATAAGAGCGACAGAGCACTTGAGCATGTCAAGAGCCACATGTCTCAGGAAGGTTATTCGTTTAAACACAAAGTCGATCACTACGAGTTCACCCGACCAGGTAAGACCGACACTTCGTTTGCAATCTCTGGAACACTTGGACGCAAGAGTAAGCAGGGCAACTACATCCTTCGCAACTTCTCTACCAGTGACCCAGTCTTTCCCAGCGATGCGTCGATAACCATCTTTGAAGCATTCAGGCTGATTAACCACTGGGACAGAGATCAGGTCACATTGCATGCGTCTGACCTTGGGTTTGGTACGCAGATCGATACAAGTGAAATCGAGGAAAGCGTTGACGACTGGCTTGCCAAGGTTCCTGAAACTAAAAACAGAGTTGACCAGCTTCCAAGCTACGAGATTGCAAAACGTGTTCTTTGCAGAACATTCGATGAACTGCCCGACATCAGTTCTGGACTGCGTAGACCTTACGTCATCGAAGGGCTGATCAGGACCGGAGAAGTGATGAACGTCATTGCTGCACCGAAAGTTGGTAAATCTTGGTTGGTGTACAACCTTGCCGTGAGCACCGCATGCGGAAGGGAGTTCCTTGGATACAGAGCAAGCAAGAACCTCAAGGTGCTCCTGATCGACAACGAGTTGCACTGGGAAGAACTTGCTTGGAGAGTTCAGCAGGTTGCAGGCAACATGGCCGCCAACCCTCACGATGCCCTGACAGTCTCATGTGTGCGTGGGATGGACATTAGCCTTGCTGGGATAGAGAAGTTGCTCGACGAGATCGGTGGGGAACAGTTCGACCTTATCATCATTGATGCCCTTTACCGAGTTCTTCCCAAAGGTGCATCAGAGAACGACAACGCCCAGATGACTCAGTTGTACAACCGGATCGACCAGATTGCAGGGAAGAACAACACAGCGGTCATCTGCATCCACCACACAAGCAAAGGTGCTCAAGGAGGCAAAGATGTTACCGATGTCGGCGCGGGAGCCGGTGCAATCAATCGTGCCGCTGATACGATCCTGACGATTCGCCCGCACAGAGATGACCCATACTTCGTCATCAACGCGCTGACTCGGTCTGGGCAGAGTCCTGAGCCAATCGTGGCTGAGTTTGATTGGCCGATCTGGATGGTTGCACCCGATGTGACCCCAGAGTTGCAAGATGACTCACCACCAAAGAAACAGTCCGCCAAAGAGGTCAACACTGCCCTGTGCCTCGATATAGTCCGCAGGGACTCTGAAACTAGCCTCAAAGCCATTGCTGACGAGACAGGACTCTCTGAGGGTTCTATTCGCTCTTACTGCAAGCAGATGCAAGACGATGGACTAATCGAGATCGAGAAACGCCCCTACAAGCCTAGCATCATTCGGGACGCTTCGGAATTCTAGTGGCAGTTTTAATTCCCGACCGTTACCCCACTGCATCCCAGTAAAACGGTTATCGTCTTGCGTAGCATGACGCCTTCGTGCTGCGTTGCTTTTGCTGATCGCAAACGTAAACGGCGAAGCATTCGCACGGCAACGAAGCGTCACCGCGACGATAACCGTTTTTTGGGGAAATGCAAGTGGTAACAGAAATTTGGTTGTAAGTCGTTTGTGTGTAAGGACTTAGGACAAAAGTTTTTGACCAAAACTGCGTGACAGTCACAGGTGTCACAAGATTTTCCAGCGAGATTTTGCTGTTGACATGGACTATCGATGCCGAAGATACTATTAATTCAATGAAACGACTCACCAATCGATCAGGTCACAACCCCTCCCCAGTGGTTGATCTGGTCGGTTGGTTTTTACATGGAGAAGAGAATGCAGGTCTGGAAGATAGGATGGACGGATGAAAATGGAGTTAGGCAGTCGCGATACAGAGGTTCAAAACATGCTGCACTGTCACGCCACAAGAGAGCACGCAGGGAAGAGAAAATGGCCGAGGTGGAACAAATAGAGGTTCCTGTCTCAAGGTTTGATCTGATTGACTTTTTGAACTCTGAGATGGATAAAAATCAAGCCTTTAGCGATTTTAGCAAGGAAGAGGGTGGCAATGAATAAATGGACATTTACCAGTGACCGACTCCCAGCAGAAGAAGATGCTAGCCCAGACGGGAATGTCCTCGATGGATCGTACTGCCTGCAACACTGGTCGAGCATAGTCGAGGATGAACTTTGGTATCCTCTGCCAAGGCATGAGAAAACCCAGCATGACCGTATCCAAGCACTTTTATATGCACTGGATCGATGGGACAAGGACTACGAAGATGAAGATGGATGGAATCACATCATGAAACTAAGAAGGGAAATCGATGGTTGAGTTTTGGATGTTTGTTGTTGGGACCGTATTTGTTTTAACAGGCATTGTCCTTAGATCGAAAAGAGGTTGGTGATGAGTGAACACTGCATCGGAAAGAAAGCATACGGGTCGTACAAATCTGCCACTCATTCAATGAGGCTAATCCGCAAGGGAAGCAGTAGACACGAAGTTCCCAGCAGAGTGTATAAATGTGGATCTTGCGGGAACTGGCATCTGACTAGTTCCCAAGATGGTTTCAAGGAAAGCAATGCAAGGAACAGGAAATGGACCCATTCGAGAAGGTAGTACGTCAACTCTTGGACAACCTAGATACTCGGTTGAGCGAAGCAAGGACTCAGGAGGATGTTCGTCGGTACGAAATCGTCACAGACATCCTGAGAGATCTTAAACGCCTTTGCGACAACGTATTAGCCGAGGAAAAGCGGTGACAATGGAACGGAATCCATTGTTTTCTTGGACATTCGGACACAAACGTCCAAGAACGTCCAAGAAACTGAAAAATCGTCGTAAGTCGTTGGCATGAAAGGACTTAGGGCGGGCGGCCCGGCCGGGCCCCGTCCTAAACCCTTGCGGGCAAAGGACTTATGGAAACTAGGCCAAAGGGTAGACGACGTTCCACGCTATAATTGTGGGATCGTCTTTGTCTAGGTCGCAGAACTCTGCGGAACTTGCGACTTGGACGGTGGTGTTGTTTGTGAATCCTTCACATTTGTAGGGGTTATAGTATAAGTAGTCGTGTATTGGCAAAAGGCTGTCGGTCTTACGAGCATTAACCACATAACCCTCAACATACGCATGAACGTTTTTCTTTTTCTCATCCCTGACTCTCCTTTGTCCTGCCTTGGACACTATAAACTTACAATCATACAACACTACATTGTCTGCATGACATCTTACTATTCCGCCCTGCTTTACGCTATAGCAACCTTTGTGAAGATTGCGATAAACCCGAACCTTCTCCGATCCGTTAACATGGGCAAGGACTTCTTTGCTGGCTTCTACTCTTGGTTTTTTCATAATTTTCCTTTGTGTTGTACTCCTATTATACAGTAGTTATCGTCAATCGCAAGGGGGAAACTTTAATAATACTAAAGAGGGAAATCTTCAATGTCGTGAAGGAAATCATATTCGTGAAGTTTGTTAGTGCTAATATGGATTGCGTACCCGTTGTTGCCGAGAGAACCGGCGGTGCATCTGCAATGTTTTTTAATGTCTTTGGATTTTGCCCACTTTTCGATTGTGCCTTCCGGTGTAACTAAAACGATAAAGATATAATCGAATAATTCTGCCTTGATATTTTGTATTAGATAATCAGACGTGCGATTTGGATCTTTTTTATTTTTTTTATAAATTGCTGATTTTACTTCAATACGAACTGGCTTATTTTGTAACTCTACTGTAATATCCCACTCCCAGTTAGGTCTAGTTAAAGAGCAGGAATATCCAGTTTTGTATTCGATTTGGTCAGCAATAAAGCGTTCACACCGTGTTGCCCGATCACCTCTACCTAATAAAGAAAGTTCATAGGCGGCTTGATTTTTTGCTGCGGTATACTGTGATTCGGCTTTAT
>UPTG01001732.1_pt1 | contig 15819 bp, 6 predicted proteins | sample 2160121 | NCBI WGS metagenome assembly UPTG01 (sample SAMN06266255, study PRJEB28933) | marine metagenome | isolation source: Columbia River Estuary | place: USA:Columbia River Estuary, USA | collected 2014-07-27
AATCACTTTTATGACTGACAAATCAGATGATATTCAAGCCGTGGAGAATCTCGGCGAAGCCCGTGATGCGATCATCACCGAACTGCGTAAGACGATCGTTGGGATGGACGATGTGATTGACGAGATGATGATTGCAATTTTCTCGCGCGGCCACAGCCTTCTGGTGGGTGTTCCAGGCTTGGCGAAGACCCTTTTAGTGAGCTCTTTGGCGGAGACGATGTCGCTTGGTTTCAAGCGTATTCAGTTCACCCCGGATCTGATGCCATCTGATATTACTGGAACCGAGTTGTTGCAGGAAGATCCTGAGACACACGAGCGACGTTTCAAGTTTCAGAAGGGTCCTGTGTTTACAAACTTGTTGTTGGCCGATGAGATTAACCGGACCCCGCCTAAGACTCAGGCTGCGCTGTTGGAGGCGATGCAAGAGAAGCGAGTGTCCTCTGGCGGAGAGGAATACAAACTCGACGAACCCTTTTTCGTGTTAGCGACGCAGAACCCGATTGAGCAGGAAGGCACCTACCCCTTGCCCGAAGCACAGCTTGACCGGTTCTTGTTCAACATCATGGTGAAGTATCCGAGCCACTCGGAGGAATTGGATATTATGCGCAGCGTTACAACTGACGATGTGCCTGAGGTTAAGAAGGTGGTGGACGCGGCAACGATCATCGAGTTTCAGCACGTGGTGCGACGGATCCCAGTGTCAGAGCATGTGTTTGAATATGCGGCGGCCCTTGTGCGAGCAACCCGTCCAAACGAAAAGGATGCGCCGGACTTTGTGAAGAAGCTAATGGCTTGGGGGGCAGGACCGCGTGCTTCGTTGAATTTGATCATTGCTGGTAAAGCGCGTGCCGCATTGCGTGGGCGTTGCCATGTTTCGATTGAAGATATCCAGGCGCTATGCCTGCCGATCCTTCGTCACCGAGTCATCCCGAACTTCGCAGCCCGCTCGGAAGGGGAAACTTCTGACACTCTTATAGCGAAGCTCATCGAGGAAGTGCCCTCAGATGAGAAGCTGCTCAAGAAGCAGTCGAGCTAGGTCTATAGAGATCTAAGTTTTTGAGATTAGAGCTGCCCTCTGACGAATGTCTGAACACTTACCTGATACCAACTACCTCGACCCGGAGATGCTCCAGCGTCTGGGTGATCTCGAGCTGATCGCGCGCGAGGTGGTGGAAGGTCTGCGCGTGGGGAGCCACCGGAGTAATTTAAAAGGTTTTAGTACGGAGTTTGCCCACCACCGGCAATATTCTCCGGGCGATGCTTTACGCACCATCGATTGGCGGGTGTTCGGGCGGACCGACCGCTACTACACCAAGCTCTACGAAGCGGAGACTAATTTTGATTGCCACCTGCTCGTGGATGCCAGTGCCTCGATGAATTACGGTTCGGGTAAAGTCAGCAAACTGGAATACGCAAAATATCTCTCGGCCTCGTTGGCTTACCTTGTGCTCAAACAACGCGACTCAGTGGGCCTATCGGTCTTTGATTCTGAAGTGCGAGCCTACCTGCCACCGCGTTCTGCGATGGGGATCATCCTAGAGATTGACCGCTTGCTTAAGGGAGTTAAGACGACCCCGAAGACCAGCCTTGCCAAGCAGTTGCACGACGTTGCTCTTATGATGAAGCGCCGTTCGGTGGTGGTGGTGATATCCGATTTTCTGTCCGACGTTGAGGATATCCTGGGAGGTCTTGATCACCTTCGCTTTGATGGACACAACGTGATTGTCCTACACACGCTTGATCCGTATGAGCTCGAGTTTCCCTTCGATGGGACTTGGCGCTTTGAAGGGTTAGAAGGAGAGGAGCCTTTGACGACTCAGCCGCAGCGAATCCGTGATGACTATCTCGCTAGTATGGGAGAATACATGGAGTCACTGCGAGCCGGTTGTGTGGCTGCCCAAATCGACTATGCGGTGGTTGATACCTCAAGACCGCTGGATGTCTTCCTGAGCGAGTTTATTAACGAACGTCAAACGAGCCTTGGGGGAGGGGCTCCTGCCGCCCGATCATGAGTTTCTTCAATCCATTGCTATTGTTCGCAGCACTTGGGGTGGCGCTGCCAATCCTCGCGCACATGCTGAACCGGCATAAGGTGAAGCGCACGGACTGGGCTGCAATGCAGTTCCTCAATCGGAACGTGAGAGTGAGATCACGTCAGCTTCGCTTACGCGATATCTTATTACTCTGCTTGCGCTGTCTGGCGATCTTGCTGTTGGTTGCGGCTCTGGCGAAGCCGTTCATGGAAGAGGCGGACACCTTACCAGAAGGAATTGGTGAACGCCGGGCCGGTGTCATCATCGCGCTCGACGCCTCTTACAGTATGGGCCACCGCGATGGTGCCTCGAAGCCAACGCGTTTTGCACGGGCCCTAAAGAAGATCGAAGCGGTGGTCGCTGGTATTCAACCCGGCGATCCGGTCAGTCTTGTGATTCTCGGTGGCGAACACGAGGTGGTTGCCCGTAATTTCGCTTTCGATCCTGTCTTGTTCGACGAACTCCTTCGTGACCAGAGCCCAAGTCCGGAGGCACTCAACTTAGATAGTGTCCCGCAGACCTTGCGCGAACTTGTGGAGTCGATGGATGCCCCTCAAAAAGAAATCTATTTCGTAACTGATCTGCAAGCAGGGAATTGGGATGGACGACCGGCTTGGTTTGGTAAGGCGTTGGAGGCCTTGGGTAAAAGCGCCTCGATGACTATCGTTCCGGTGCGCGGTGGCGCCGATAATTTAGCGATTACGGATCTGGAGCTCGTGTCGGGCGTCTTACGAAAGGATACAGCGGCACGTTATCGGGCGACTGTGCGTAACTTTGGGACGGCCGCGGTTGCCAATGTCAGGGTCAAAGGGGTGGTCGATGGGAATACCGTCGATACCAAGATTATTCCAGCCATTGCACCGGGATCGTCGGAGACAGTTTCGGTGTTCGTCCATTTTCGCAATGCCGGCGCTGTCCGAATTAGTGCCGAGCTAGAAACGGATTCGTTGCTTGAAGACAATGTGCGCAGAACAGTGGCGGTGATTCGAGATCGGGTTTCAGTGTTAAGTGTTGAGGGATCTTCAAATAGCGGTTCTAGTAATTTCATCGCCGCGGCGCTCCGGGCGCGTGGCGGTAGCGGAGGAGGAGAACACTTTGCAGTGCAGTCGGTTCCATGGATTGATCTTCCTGCTCAGGATCTGACGCCTTTCGACGTTGTGGTTTTGCAGAATGTTCCTGAAATTACGCCCGAGCAGGCTCGCTTATTTGAAGCCTACGTCCGCAAAGGAAATGGCCTAATCTGGTTTGCGGGTGACAAGGTTGACGCTTCTGCTTGGAATAAGAGATCGGCGCTCGATGGGATCTCGCTACTACCAGCCGTGATTGAACAAACGGTGAGCACGGGAGATGGGCTCGGGGTGGGTCGGCCACTTGACCCGTCTATGCCGAATCATCCCGTGAGTCGACCATTGCTCTCTCTGCCGGAGGATCTCTTGAGCGAAACGCGTTTCCGCAAAGTTTTGCAGGTGAAACCTTCAGCTACGAGTTCGACCATCATGTCACTCGCTGGCACAGCGGCGCCGCTTTTGTTGGAGCATTCGGTCGGTCGAGGGCAGGTCTTTATGTTTACGAGCACGGCCGATTCCGCTTGGAATAATCTGGCGGTTACACCGGTTTTTCCAATGGTTTTACAGCAGATGGTGACCTACCTCACAGCCCGAGAATTTGAGATGCCGCGTCTCGTGGGTGATTCACTTTCGCTGTCCTATGTCGATCAGCCTGATGCGAGCGAAGCCGTGTTTGACACTCCTTCGGGTAAGACCATTTCTGTTCCGGTCACCGAGCACCGTCGTCAGTATGTAGCGATGTTAGAGCACGCCCAGGAATCAGGATTCTACCTTGCGCGGGTCAGTCTGCAGGCACCCGGACTCCCTGTGGCGGTCAATGTAGATACGAGTGAATCGGATGTGAGCTGTATTTCCGCGGCGGAAACAGTGCTCTTATTTAAAGGGGCAGAATTCATGGTGGCTGAGTCGGAGGCGGATCTTCTAGATGCCGTAGAAGGGTCCCGTTCTGGGCGATCGTTCTGGTTTATCATCCTACTGGTGGGTCTCGGCCTGTTGGTGCTTGAAAGCCTAGTGGCAAAATGGACTTCCAAACGGCCGGCGGTCGTCAAGGAACAAACCGTGCCTCCTGAGGTAAACCCCGAGAGTGTTTAAATGATGGCATCGATTTTTAATGAAGGACAGATCGAGCGGCTCTTCTGGGCGCGCCCAGTTTCGGACACGATCGTGCTTTCGGCCTTTGGTGCAGTCATTCTGCTGACTGTTTTCTTATACTGTCGTCGCCAGGGTTTGCCGACATGGGTTCGCATTTCGCTGGGGCTGACACGATTGGTGGCACTCGCCCTGATTGTGGCGGCGCTCTTCGAGCCGACTGCAACGATCAAGCAAACCCTAACCGAGAAACGTCGCCTACCGATTCTCGTCGATGTCTCTGAGAGCATGTCGATCAAAGACCAACGCAAACGTTCTGAGGATATTGGTGAGGCTGCAGTCGCACTCGGGATTCTTCCGCTTATGGAAACTCCAGAAGAGGTCAACCGTAACGCTCTGTCACTCGCGGACAAATCGCGCCAAGCGGTAGCCGATGCCTCGCGTTTGGATCTGGCGACGAGCTTGCTGACGAAGTCAGCGCGGCCGATCTTCGATTCGATTTCTGAAGACCTCGATGTCAGTTATTACAGCTTTAGTGAGGCTCTGGAACGGGTGGGTGGTAATGACGGTGGGGACATTGAATTGCTATCTAAGTTGCAGGCTAATGGAGCAGGCACATCGATTGCAGGTGCGCTGGAGTCGGTGGCGAAGACAGAACGTGGTGCGCCCTTAAGTGGTGTCGTCTTGGTTTCGGATGGACTCGATACTTCATCGCGGCGCGTTGAGGCGGCGGTGCGGGATTTGGGGACGCGCGGGATCCCGGTTTACACGGTTCCGGTGGGGATCGCTGATCCGGACGATGTCTCGCTCCGTAACATTGTGATGCAGGATGTCGCCTTTACGGGCGATAAAGTGCCGATTCGAGTTCAGCTCCAATCGAAGGGTTACGAAAAACGCGTCGCCGATTTGACGGTGAGTCTTAATGGCCGGGGTGTTGTTCGTCAGAGCGTCACGCTTACAGGTGGTCTGCAATTTGAAGAGGTCTTTTTCAATGTTGATGTTGCCGAAAAAGGGGCCGCGCGGATCGAAGTTGCGATCGAACCATTTAGTGATGAGGCAACGGCCGTAAATAATCAGGTGGCTCGTAGCGTTCGAGTCGTGAACGAAAGAATCAATGTGCTCTGTATCGAGGGAAGTGCTCGATGGGAATTCCGTTACTTGCGCGCCATGCTGAAACGCGACCCGCGGATCAATGCCACTTTTATTGCGACCCGCGCCCAACCGGAGCTGGCGCAAAATTCGTCCGAATACATTGCGGAATTTCCTGAAGATCGCGAGGAGGCCTTCTCTTACGATCTTGTGATCTTGGGTGATGTTGATGCCTCATTCTTCTCTGCGGAGGCTTTCCTGCGGCTCGAGGAATTGGTGAAAGAGCGTGGTGGATCTTTACTCATGCTCTGTGGTTCCCGTTTCGCACCCGCCAGTTATGCCGGCACCCCAGTGGAGCGTATGCTGCCAGTCGAGTTTGACCCAGAGGCAGAGTGGGAAGATATCGATGATAGTGTCTATCCCGTGCTCACGCCAGAGGGTCGTAGTAGCCTCGTGATGACCTTAGAGAATGAGCAGGATGAGAACGATCTGGTCTGGAGCAGGGTAGCCCCACTCGATCGTATTCCTCCGCTGTTAGCGCCTCGTCCTGGAGCAACAGTTTTGGCAGAGCTCTCTGATACCTTATCCCGTGATAAACGTTACCCACTCGTTTCATGGCAGCGATACGGGACCGGGAAATGCATGATGATGGCCACTGATCGCTTGTGGTTATTGAGATTCAAAACGGGCGATAAGTATCACTGGCGGGTCTGGTCGCAGTGCGTTCAGTTTCTAACCTTATCGAGGCTGATGGGTGAGCATAAGCAGGTTCGCCTTGAAACAGATCGCGTCACTTATCCGGTAGGGGGCCAAGTCATGCTCTACGCGCACCTTCTTGACGAAGATTACGAGCCCTTGACCCAGCAGGGTTTCGAGATCGAAGTGAGCGCGCTTGCCGCAGATGCGGCGGGTGGAGAACCACAACGAGTGACTCTTAGGCCCGATGCTTCAAACCCTGGTCTTTACGAAGGTTATTTCTCTCCGCCCAGCGCCGGTGGTTATCGGGTGGAAGCGAATGTGGCGGATCGCCCGCTTTCAAATACGGTTGAATTCCAAGTGGCCGATCTTAGGCCGGAATTAGCGAACACCGACATGCAAATCGAGCATCTACGCCGGATCGCTGATTTGTCTGGAGGAGAGTGCCTGAGTGCTCTCGATCTTAAAAAACTCCCTTCCTTGCTTAACCGTGATCCGCACATGATGACAACCCGAACCGATCGACCACTTTGGGACAATGTCTTGATAGCCCCAATCTTAGTAATTCTATTGGGGTTTGAGTGGATCTTACGCAGAAAATACGATCTTTCATGAGCGAACCTAATCAGCGTAAACTTCTTGATAAACGCCTCAGAGAGGTGTGGCGTCACGATCAAAAATTGCACCGTGTGGTCGGGTTTCTGACCCTCTTTGGTTGGGTGTTTTCCTTGTTTTTGGTTGGGGTAGTGGTCGATTGGGTTTTCGATCTTCCAGCGGAAGGGCGTGTTGTGATTTTAGCGGGGTTGGGTGGCGTTGCGGTTTTTAAAGCATGGCAGTTTGGCTGGCGAAATCTTCATAAGTACGATGCTTCTTATACTGCCCTTCGGGTTGAAAAAGAGCACGGGGCGATGGAGAGTCTTTTAGTGACGGCAGTTCAGTTTGGAGAGTCAGGTTCGTCCACAAGCGGGTCCGATTCACTTCGCGAGAAAACTTGCCTAATGGCTGAGGAAGCTGCGGAGCCGATTAGTGCAAAGGAGGCTGTTTCTTTCACGGGATTTCGCCGCTTTGTCCTTTTTGCTCTCATTCCGGTAATGATTATTGGAGGGTTTTCGGTCTACAATGGGCCGTTCCTAGCGGCTGGATTGGGCCGGATTTTCACCCCGTGGTTGGCCTTTGAGTATCCCACACGTACTCAGATCGAGATTGCTAAAAGCGATTGGATTGTGAAGGAAGGGGAGGGGCTCCAGCTCGTGGCGAAGATTTCGGGAGAAATTCCGGATAAAGCTAAAATCATTTTACGCACCGGCAAAGGGAAGCCAAGGGAGCGTGAGATTGCGGTTGTCGATGAAGTTTGTGAATACGGGGCCGAGACCATCTTTCGTAGCTTCGATTATCGAATTGTCGCTGGTGACGCAAAGAGTGATTGGCATACGGTGCAGGTCATATCGACCCCTCGGATCGAGCGGGCTGAAGTCACTCTCGAGTTTCCGGAATATACGCAACGTCCGAATGAGACGGTTGAAGCGCTTACTTTAACGATTCCCGAGGGTACTAAAATTCGTTGGGATCTGACCCTCGATCGTCCGGTTGGGAATGCGGAGTTTCGCCCGGCCGAAGGGGATGCAATTCCCCTACAGATTGGAGGGAATGGCCGTTCGGTCACGATGCAACAAGTGGCCAATGGTTCACGGGGCTATAGCTTTGGATGGGAAGATAAGGAGCATGGTTTTAAATTTTCTAGTCCGCGCCACTATCTACAGGTTGCTCCGGATCGGGCGCCGGGAATCGACATTACTTCACCCGCCGGAAATTTATTTGCAACTTTGGAGCGGGGGATCGACTTCGCCTTCCGTGGCCGTGATGACCACGGTATTGGTGAGGCCTCCATTTTCTATCGGGTCAATAAGACGGGGGAGGAAAGGGTCGCTCTGCCGACGCCGAAGGTAAGCGACGGGAGCGAGCAGAAGGTAGACTGGGATTATCGAATGGCTCTTCCCGAGCTCGCAGTTGGAGATACGGTTTCTTTTACGATTGAATTAGCCGACCGCTACCCAGAACCAGATGGGCCGCACCGGGTGCGCTCGGGTTCTCGGCGAGTGCAATTTTTGTCTAAGGAAGATTACCTTGCGCAGATCGAAAAACAGAAGCGACGTATCCTCAATCAGATCCGCACCATCTATCGCGAGGAACGCGGGGTTCATGACGTGATCCGGAGTCTGGATCCATCTTCGGACGTTTTCGTGCAGAGCTGCCAAGTGGAGGCAGTGCGGCAAGACCTAATGCGAGACCGTCTCGGAGCGATCCGAGCACGTATCGACGGCGTGGTCGAAGATCTGATCGCGAACAAGGTTTCTGAGGAGGCTGAAAGCGCTACGCTTCTCAAAATCGGAGCCGATCTGAAAAGAATTGCCGATGAACATGTGGGGCAGGCGGCTTCCTTGTTCCGGAAGCTTGCCGCGGTTGATGAGGGGGAAGGGAAAAGTCCATCAGCTGCCATCGATAAGGTGAATGGCTCGGCACGCGAGCTTGGTCTCGTCGTTTTACAGCTTGGATTCGCTGAAGCCTCGGATGTGATGGCCCGCGAACTGCACGCCACAGCTCAGACACAAGCTTCTCTCCGCTTACAGACGATCACGGGTAAGGATGCTGACTTGGGCGACCTAGAGAAAGGGCAAATCAACCTTGCAAAAGCGACCGCTCGTCTACTGGCGGCTACGCCAAGCAATAAGGAGAGCTCAAGCGTGGATGCCTTGATCGCTTTTAATTTGTCCCACCTCGTTAATGGTCTAGTTCGTTCGGGGGCTGATGCTAAAATGCGTAAAGCCGTTGCTCTTTTCCTCAATGCGGAATCGAAAAAAGCGGCGAGCGAGCAAGCTAGGGTGATTTCATCTTTATTGCAGGCAGAATTCAGGCTTCGGCGCGGTGCTGAATATGAGGCTTTGACGATCGCCCGTGATATCTTCTCTGCGCAGGCGACTGAACATAAGATTCTTCGAGAAGAGGCGGTCGCGCTTACGACACGAGAATTTGTAGAACGAAAGGCTACAATCGCGACAAGGCAGGCCCGTTTACAACGCCAAGTCCAGTTGTTGCTGATGCCGGAGATTCCAGCACATCGTCCTAGACTTTTTGACGCTATGACTCCGGCCGCGCCTCCGGTCGATCGTTTGTTGTCCTCTGCTGAGAGTGCAATGGCGGCGGCCTTGGTTGGAATCAAAGCCGGGGATCGTGAGCTTGCGGTTGTCCATCAAGAGGGTGCCGAGATCGCTTTTACAAAGCTGGTGGAACTGACCAGCAAACGTATGAATGCCATGACCCAGAAGGATGAGATGAAAGCCTCGGTCAAAAGCTTCGGGAAACATGCGACCCAGTTGTTCATGCTCGAGGAGCGTTTACTGGTCTTGCTTGAACAGGTGGAAGATGCTGCCGATGACGAGGTCAATACGGCTGCTCTTGCTGCCCTAAACCAGTCCTTGTCCAAGGATGCTGAGGGATTTCAACGAACCATTACCCTTTGGAAAGAATCTCAAGGGGCTCCTAGTGAGGAATATGTTCCTCTACTTGATAGTCTTGCTCGGATTGTGCGCTTTGTGACCGCAGCCACACCGTTGCTCAAAGAAAACAAGCCTGATGCTGTCATTGAAGTTCAGGAGCGAGCGCTTGATGCGATCGAGGAGGCTAATCTATTGATCGAGGAAGTGACGGCTACGCGGACTTCTTTTGCTGGTGTGCTCGGGGCCACCGCAAGTGCTCTTGCTCCAAGCCCCCTACTCACTGAAATCGAAGATGAGCAGGCTCGCTTAACCGAAATCACGAAGAAGGCAAAGAAGGCAGACTATCCGGGCCTCGTGATCCCACAGAAAAATCTGATCCATGCGGTGAATGCGGTTCTAACCTCCCTCGATCCTCTCGCGCACAAGATTGAAACTGGCACCGTAATGCTCTTCGCTAAAGAGGACATGGACGCAGCCGCGATCGGCTTAGAAGACGATGACATTGAAGAGACGCTCGATGCACAATCCTTTGTCTTGGAATCTCTCCAGGGCTTACGAGCGAAGATCGACAAGGTGACTCCAGAGTATCGCTATATTCGTGAGGTTGCGGAATTCATCTATGAGGTTGTGCCGCGAAGCGCTCTGATCCGTAATGAAATGCAACAATCGTTAGATCCGGGCGAAGATGCCCCTGATGCAGAGGTCTTGAAAAAGAAAGCCCAATTATTTGGCAGCGACCTCTATAAACTCACTGGCGAAAAACGCTACAAGGATACTGTGAATTCCTTGGTTGATGTGATCGCTCCGAGAGGTTCTGAGTCCGCAGTCGAAGAGGCGCTCGATTCGCTCGTCGGGGATACGGAGGAGATGCAGCTTCTGATGAAAAACCTCGCCTACCTTATCACACCACCACCTATTGGGGCTTTTATCGAAGAGCCCTCTGATGAGGTTAAGATGCTTAATGCGGCACTGTCGGTTGCGGCTCACCACAAGGACCTTTTCCGAAAAACCCAGGCCGCTGAGCCAGCGCAACTGGGTAGTCTCGCTGCGCTGCAACTGAAGCTCGCAGAGCAGTGTAAAGCGCTCTTCCCTCCGCCACCAGCTCCTGTTGTAGCTGTCGAGCCCGTTGAAGTGCCTCTTACCGAAGAGGTGATCGGAGTTCCCGAAGATGCTTGTCCATTCGACGTTGCCGAGTCCGAGTCCGAATCCGACATTGAACCTGAAGCGGTTCCCGAGCCCCTTGTTGCGGAAGTGGTTCCGGCTCCAATTCTCCCAGCGCCTGAACCACATCCAACTATCGGGAAAGCCCACCGGCACCTTGCTGAGGCGGCTGCAAAGCTTGAGGCTGGCGACCGCGCCGCCGCGATCACCAGTCAGAACGAGGCGGTCGATGCGCTGCGCTATTTCATCTTGGAGTATGCCCTAAAGTATGTCGACGTGCCCCCGCCGGCTCCAGCGGAACCAGGTCCACCATCTGATGATGCGGAGCCCGATGACAGCGAGTTGCAAATCTTTCTTCCTGGTTCTCTTACTGGAGAACGCCCTAAGGGTGGACGCCTCGAATGGGAAGTGCTCGGACGTCGCGACCGCGCCGCATTGAATGAAAACTTCGCACGCGAGTTGCCCCTGGAATACCGCGCGATTCTCAAGGACTATTACGAACGCTTAACCAAGTAAGTTGAGGAATAACGAACAAATATTGATGAACACTAATCTTAGCAAAGCTGATAGCTTGTTCCGAAAAGAGAACTCCTCAAAAATGATGCACGTCAATTCGCGGGCTTTTCTCTTTCCCTTAATCGTAGGCTTCTTGATGTGCCTTTTGCATGGTCCAGCATTGGCTCAGCAGGAGGGTGCTCCTGAGCTTAGCGCTGAGGCTTCTCGCTCCATCGATAAAGGGCTCAATTATCTCTTAACGATTCAGAGAGAGAATGGTTCTTGGGATAGTAATGGAGAGGGTGGGCATGCCGTGGCTATGACTTCGCTTTCTTTGATGGCATTTATGTCGAAAGCGCACTTTCCCGGGTTCGGTGAATACGGGAAGTCGTTGGATCGTGGGATGAAATGGCTATTGAAGGAGGCAAAAGGACGTCCCGATGGTTATCTTGGGACGGTGATGTATGAGCACGGGCTTGCCACCCTGGCTCTTTCGGAAATGTGGGGAATGGCGCGCGACCCTGAAGATGATGACGCAATCCAAAAAGCCCTCGAGAAGGCGGTTGAAGTTATTTTACGCTCACAAAATCCTGGAGGTGGTTGGCGCTATCAACCACAGGCGGATGGGGGCGAAGACACCTCATGTACTCAGACTGTTTTTCATGCTTTGGCCTCAGCTCGTCAGGCTGGGATTTATGTTCCGAACGAGACGATCGCCAAAGTTGCTAAGTATTTAGAAAGTGCGCAAGATCCGCAAACTGGCGGATTTTGCTATACTCCCCGAGGTGGGAAAGTGACCCCGGCTTGCACTGCGGGAGGATCTTATACTGCTCAGCTTGCGGGACTGCGAGACGCTGAAATGACCAGCTCGGCCTTGCGCTATCTCAAAAGCCTGGCCCCCGGTATCATCACTGGTGGGGGGAGCTATTACTATTATACCCACTACTATGCGATCCAAGCCATGGTGCAGGCTGGCGATGATGAGTATGCGAAGTGGTATCCTCAGATCCGCGATGCCCTGATCTCCAGGCAAAATGAAAAGGGTGCTTGGGATAAAGGTGCTGGGCACGGTGGAGGGAGCTACTCGACTCCGATGGCGATCATTATTCTCGCCACTCCGCATCGTTACATCCCAATTTATCAGAGGTGAAAAATCGCCATTTGAAGTATCTTCAATCCGTTGCCATTTGCGCGGCAAGTGTTTTGCTTACTTTGCCCCATGTTTGTATCGCGCAGACTGAGTCAGCTGGTATTTCAGAAATCGATTTCGTCGCCCTACAAAAGAAGCTAAAAGAAGCTGGCAAGGTTTCTTCTTCGATCCGCAAGCGCCGCGCCTACAAGAATGTCGTCCGCGATGGGGAGGCTCTAGTTGAGAAGTCACTCGTGGCAGCGAAACGGTTTTCGGTCTTGGAGATCATATTTCAATGCCAAACGAAATTATTGGCCCTAGAGAATTCCGATCGAAACCGCCAGTTGCTTTTTGCGACTAGTGGAAGGCTAGTCGAGGCTCCGGATAAGTTTGCCGATTTGCGCATTGAGGCTGATTTGTTACTTTTAGAACGTGATTTATCGGCAAAGAAGGCGGACGTGAAGGAGCGTGCCAAAGCGCTCGAGAGTTTGATTGCGCGTTACCGCGACACGCCGGGCGAGAAGAAGTGTCTCATGATGGCCGCGCTGATCGCACCGAAACTAAATGCGGTTGATCTTGAGAAAAGAATTTCTCGTACGCTGGGCGAACGTTTTGCAGGTGATCTCAATGTCATTAAATGGCGACGAGGTCGTCGTGACTATAGTTATTTTCCGGTGGTGTTTTCCGGTTCATTTACTCGCGCAGATGGCACTTCACTTACCTTTCCGATTGATACCATAGGGCACACTTCTCTGATCTATTTTTGGTCGAAAGAGACGCCTGACATTGAATCCCACCTTGGTGTCGTCAAAGAACTACAAACCCGCTTTCCCAATCATTTCAAGGTCTTCAGCTTCAACGTGGATGACCTGCCTGATTCTGGCGAGAAGATCTTAAGGACGCTGGGTTTAGACTGGGCAGTAATGCGGCTTCCTGGGGGGAGGGAGAGCGAAACTTACCGTGTATTTGCGACACGGGATCCGATTGGCTTAAGGCTCAATGCATATGGACATGGCTTTCTGCGTTCGCCTCTTACTGAAGCGACCCCGATGGAACAGAACTTTGATGAGATACGATATCTTTCGCAGTTACAGTCGCTCCTTGTGGGTGAATTTTTGGTGGCCGCTACAGATCAAGAGGAGAAACCAGTCCTGACCGCTGATTCGGTTCCTAGAAAAACACTCGATGCCATTCAAGCCTGCTTTATCACTGCGCCAATGCGTTATCGGCTGACTCGGACTGAGGCGCTGGTTAATTACGAGAAGGCGGAAAAACTTTGTCGTAAGGTCATTACGCAATTCCCTGAAGCTTCCGATCTTTGGCTTGTCCGTAACCGGAGAATTATTGCCTTACTGGGGATGTGGAAACTAGCCATTGAACCAAAATATCTCGAAGCCGCAGCTGAAGAGGCACGTGCTGCGCTTGCTGCAAATCCGCCTCGTGGAGCCAATATCGCGCCGCATTACTGCCTCGCAAAAGAAGCGTTTCGTAAGGCTGATTCGATTCCGGAGCAGGTATTGGCTGCTTTCATTGAAGCAACCGGAGGAGCTGAGGCGCCGCGCTCGGCTTACGCGGCGGCTGCGATTCTTGCGATAGATGTTAACTCTCGAGAGCTACATTCGAAATACCGGGAGATTCTCCTGAAGAAAAGCAATAGCGAAGCAGCGATTTGGCCGGTTGTTTCGTTTCTGCGAGATCAGGTTCATTCCTATCGCTTGTTCAAACCTAATCTCTACTTCCCCCCAACCCTGGCTCGTAGAATCGAGCGGGCGAATTTGCGGCGCAATCCTGGGGTGGCTGATCCAACCTGGGTCGCCAACGGACCATTGCAGGCTGAATTGAAAACGCTCACTGGCGGTGTCGTGAAATTACCGCAAGCGACCGATCGTATGATGACACTACTCATGTTTATCGAACCGCCTGCCGATGCAGCGGTTGATCTCCCAGTGATGATGAACGGGAAAATCACAGTGGATGCGAAAGGTAACAAAAAAGAAGTTCCTGGAATAATGCAAAGGACCTTCGCGCTGGTCGACGAGCATGCTTCAAAAATCAAAGTCATTACCGCTTTTTTGACAGACGATGAAAAACGGGTGCAGTCGCTGATGAAAAAGAACGATTGGCCCTGTCAGACTGTCATTGCTCCCGGTGGCCTCACCAATCCTCTCGTAAATCGTTTGGGGATTCTCTCGGCAGACCGTGTTCCCAATATCGTATTACTGCGGCCCGACGGAAGGGTGGTTTGGACGCTGTCGGGAATTGTCCATCCGCAGGTCAGAAGTGAGGGGCAAGGTGAATGGCAATACGGTATTCTTCTTGGTATGAAATCCAACATCGAGAGGTATGAAGAAAAAAACTAAAGGCTATAAAATGCACTGGAGCGATCAGGCACGCAGTTTTTTGCGCGCGTGCTTAGTGATGCTGCTGGCATGGTTTTTTTCGGATACGGTCCAAGGTCAGGATACGCTGCAGTTGGCTTCTGAAGGGATCCCCCTCAAAAAGATCGCCGCTTTGCAAGAAGAGTTGGGCGAAGTGAGTCAGGCAAGGTCATCGACCAGAAAGCGGAGAGCCTGTAAAGCTGTGATTCGTGAGGGTGAGGCGATTCTTAGAGCTTCGCCAAGTGCGCCGAACCGCTTTCGGGTCTTGGCAATCGTGTTAGAGACCAAAAAAAAATTGCTGGGACTGGAAAACTCTGAGGGAAATCGCGAGGCCTTATTCAAGACTTGCGAAGACCTTGTAAGGGCCCCTGATGACTATGCCGAATTCCGCTTGGAAGCGGACCTTCTTTTATCCGAAAGGGATCTTGCTCTCGAGGATGCTGATACGGAAAAACGGGCCGGGGTTCTGAGCTTGATTGTTGATCGTTATCGGAGCACCCCGGCGGAGGCGAAAAGTCTCATGATGGCTGCCCGGATTGCCCCGAAGCTACAAGCGTTTGACTTGCAGAAAAGAATCTTGAACGCTTTGGCCGAACGTTTCGCCGGCGATATGGAGGTGATTGAGTTCCGTCGTAAACACCTCGGGCTCGGGCGAATGGAGGTGTTGTTTAAAGGGGTCTTTATGCGTTCTGACGGCGTTACTCTGCGGTTTCCGGCTGACTTGATGGGGCGGCAAAGTATTATGGTTTTTTGGTCGCAGAAGACGCCGGGCTTCGATGACTACCTCAAGATGATCAAGGAGCAGGAGGATCAATTCCCGGGCCAATTTGAGGTCTTCAGTTTCAATGTTGACGAATTGCCCGACGCGGGAGAATCGACGCTAAAATCAATGGGCCTTACCTGGACGGTGATGCGCTTACCTGGAGGCAAGAAGAGTCAAACCTATCGTGCCTACGTAGTAAGTGATCCGGTCGGCGTCTTTGTTAACGCCTACGGCTATGCTCTCCTCGCGCCGAATTTGCTGAACGCGGCGGAGCAGGCCAAATTGGGCGTGCGCGGTGCTCCCTTGGTGATGTCGACCTTGAATCGCCGTTTGGATAACGCGCGATTTCTTTCGCAATTGCAGGCGCTTTTGATTGGCGATGTTTTAGTCACAGAGCACGAGGCTAGGACGGTTCGGACTGCCGA
>UPTG01001744.1_pt1 | contig 15733 bp, 8 predicted proteins | sample 2160121 | NCBI WGS metagenome assembly UPTG01 (sample SAMN06266255, study PRJEB28933) | marine metagenome | isolation source: Columbia River Estuary | place: USA:Columbia River Estuary, USA | collected 2014-07-27
AGAATTTAAGATGAATTATATTTTGGGTGCACTTTCTGCCCTGACGATTGCCTTGGCTCTTTTGATTGACTTTACCCTCCTTCCCGCCGTGTTAAGCTTGAGCGGGGATAAAAAAACAATTTCGAACAAACAATCAAAATCGAACACGCAATGAAATTATTTCAGTTAAACATTATCCTCGCTCTTGTGGTCTTTTCTTTTTCAGGTACCGGAGCTATGGGTCAGGAGACGGTTCCGAAGGAGGAAAGAGAGCTCTGGGTGGCCCGACAAATCGATCGGGAAGATGAGGGTTTTGTCAATCAAGTCTCCGAGGCAACCATGACACTACGAAACAAGCAGGGACAGGAGTCCATCCGGCGTATGACCATCAAATCTCTCGAAGTCGATGGAGATGGCGATAAATCACTGACTATTTTCAGTTCTCCCCGGGATGTGAAGGGAACCGCATTTCTAAGTTTCACTCACGCACTTGAACCGGATGACCAATGGCTCTTTCTTCCTGCATTGAAACGGGTAAAACGAATTTCATCCAATAACAAATCGGGTCCTTTTATGGGCAGCGAATTTGCATATGAAGACATATCAAGTCAGGAAGTGGAAAAGTATAGCTACGAATACATTCGTGAAGAATTGGTGATGGGATCGGAGGGTCATGTGATTGAACGGGTACCGGTAGATCCCAAGTCTGGCTACACCAAACAAGTCGTATGGGTCGATGGAGCGAATTGGCGAATTGGTAAGATTGAGTTTTATGACCGAAAAGGGGAAAAACTGAAAACCCTGAATTTTGAAGACTACAAGCAATATTCGAATAAAAAATGGCGCTCCAGTCGGATGGAGATGACTAATCATCAGTCCGGAAAGAGCACTCAATTAATTTGGAGTAACATAAAATTCGAACAGGATCTTACGGAACGGGATTTCGATCAGAATGCCCTGAAAAGGGCACGATAAAATTGGTTTCCTTTCAAACAATTGTAATTCTGTGCCTGGTTTGCTGGTCGACAGCATTTTCCGGGGAATTTTCCGGTGAACTCTCTTTTGAACCCCGGGGTTATTTTCACGAAGGAGCACATGAAAACAGTGATAGAGTGGACCTATCAATTATCATACAACCTGAATACGTAATTGCATGGGATGAGGACAGAAAGATTTTCTCTTTCGAACCCTTTGTGCGCTACAGTAGTCTTGATAATAAGCGTAGCCATGTTGATATTCGCGAACTGAGTTTCCTTGGTAGTTGGGACCTGATTGAACTTCGGGTAGGGATCAGTAAGGTTTTTTGGGGAGTGACGGAGAGCCAGCATTTGGTTGATGTGATTAACCAGACTGACCTCGTGGAGAGTCCAGATGGGGAAGATAAATTGGGGCAACCCATGATCAATATTGCCTATGTAAATGAATTTGGAAATTTTGAAATATTTCTGCTTCCTTATTTTCGAGAACGGACTTTTTCGGGAATTGAAGGGCGGTTTCGAGGCAGTCCGGTTGTAAATATGGAAACCGCAAGCTATCTCAGCGGTAATGGCAACAATCATCTCGATGCTGCTTTTCGCTGGTCTCACTACATGGATGAACTGGATTGGGCTTTATCCTATTTCGAGGGAACTGATCGGGAACCGCGATTGTATAAGAATACAGATGGAACCACACTTAAACCGGTTTATGGACATGCCAGGAAAGCCAGTCTCGAAATACAGTACACAATTAGCGACTGGCTGCTCAAAGCCGAAGTCTTATCCAAGCACAGTGACCTGAATGGAAACTACTGGGCTTCAGTAACCGGATTTGAATACACTTTTGCCAATATTCACAGAGGAATGGATGTGGGCTTTCTTTATGAATACCTTTATGACGATCGCAAAGAGCTTGCTGGAAGCGGATTGGATAATGCCACCTTTCTGGGTTCACGGGTGGCATTGAATGATGAAAATGGATTTGAGTTACTGATTGGGACTATCTTTGACCACCAAACTGGACGAATGAATAATGCGTTCCTTGAGTCAACTCGGCGTATTAATGAAAACTGGAAATGGACTTTAGAGGGTAATTTTCTGGTGAGTCCCAGATCCGGCAGTTTTCTTGAACAGGTAAAGCACGACGATTATCTGCAGGCAAGCTTGTCCTTCTTTTGGTAAGAGGACCAATATTTATTCATCTGCTCGAATTTCGTCACCCAAGTAAATGATTTTCGAGTCGAGGTCGTATTGTTGCAGGTCAGCACCCTGTAGATCGTGTGCGGAAGGAAAGGTACTGGGACTAATCTCAACGATGGATTCTTCATTGACAGAGTATCCTGCTTTTTTAAGCCACCGTCTGGCCCGCTTACTTTGATCAGATCGCGAACTTTCAAGCGAATCGATTCCTGTTTTATTTTTAACCGGAGAAAATTCTTCGAGTCGATCCGCTTCTAAAATGAGCGGATTTTTGGCTAAGGGGAGGGCGTCGAATACAAAGGTTTCAAATTTAACGGCATTGGGTTTTTCCGGAGTTACAAGATCTCCGTTTTTGTTTAAATGTGCGACTTTTTTTTCCGCTCTATGGTAGGGCAGTTTAATTTCCCCACTGGCAAACTGTTCGATAAAATCTCGGCGAAGAATATGAATTGCCGGACTTCCTGCTCGGTATTTGATTCGTCCATCCTCTTCTTTTTCAAGGGCTTTTTTCTCAGGTAAATCGGAATATTCGATTATTGAAATCCGGTCTCCGGTCGAAACAAAGTTACCCAGTTTTTCAAATGGTCCGGTTTTGGTAAGTGAGCGGCTGGACATATCGGAAGTCTGTAAATCATGTAGTCCGATAAAGAGGGGATTGATTATGCTGACCAGGGGGTTGTCCACCTGGAAATAGGACACATGTTCAACGCCACGCTGTGCCATATCGGTAATCGAACCGGAATCAATCAGCGCTTTTAGGGAACCGCCGTGCCCGTTGGGCGAGAGGGCGAGATTGTCCTGAGAGGCTAGGAGTAAATTTCCATCGAAGTCAGTTGCGGGCATAACGCCCTGGGCAAAGAAGTTGAGGTTCTCTTTGCCCAGTCCGTAATAGTTATTTTCTTCAAAATGGATGGTTGTAGCTTCAAGATTTAAAGGACTACACATAATATACCATGGAATGGTTACCTCATACTGTTTAGACATCCCAAGAATCTGTTCGGCGAACAATTGAAAAAGCGTTTTCTTTTTGATGGGGCTAACTGGTAAGGTTCCCTTAGGTCCATCATACCCAAGTCGAGTACCTTGTCCGCCCGCGACTGTAAATGCTGCGGTCTTTCCACTACGAATTAGAACCTCTCCATGTTTAAATGCTTTGTCATAGAGTGTTTTTTGTTCGGTGCTTTCCGGTGTGAGCGGAAAATAGGAGGCTGGGCAATATTCGACGGGTAAGTTCGCTTCTTCTTTTTGAAAGATGCATTCATTCAATGCCGATTTGAGCTCATTCCAGTTAAGTGCCTCTAGTTGTTTAGCAAGTTCAGCACTATTTTCAGAAAGGTGTGCCATCCGAGTCTTATTTTCTTCAATTATGTCCATAGCAATAGCCCAAACTTAGTTATTCTTACAGTCACTGGCAACTGCAACTAGGTTAACCTAGAGTAGTCATAAACTACAGTACTTACTTATGAAAACTTTATTCTACTAAGCCAGAAGGCCAAGTTGAGGTTTTCCTTTGTGTGCAACGGTGAAAGGCCGAACTGTGGGACTGTAGAGAACATGATCGACAGGAATCCCCAAGGCGTGCGCAATTGTTGCGTTAAAATCAGGAATGGTCATGGAATTTTCGATCACTTCTTCGCCCCCTTCGGAAGTCTTACCATGAATATGTCCGCCCTTAAATCCTCCTCCTGCGAGAACGCTGGTGAATGCCTGCGGATAATGGTCTCTTCCCACATTCTGGTTAATCTGCGGAGTGCGACCAAATTCGGTGGTTAAAACTACAACAGTGTCGTTAAGCTTACCAACTCGCTCTAAGTCCTCAAGCAGGGCGGCTACAGCCTGATCCATAGTGTGGCAGAGCTCTGGTAGGGAGGTAAAGTTGTTTTGGTGGGTATCCCAGCCCCCGAAGCTGACTTCAACTGAGCGAACATTTTGTTCGATTAAGCGACGGGCAAGCAGACAGCCTTGTCCGAAGGGTTCGGCCCCGTAACGAGATTTAATTTTTTCATTTTCTCGGTGAATATCAAAAGCCGCTAGATCCGGGCTATCCATTAAGCGAACCGCATCGGCATACATGTGACCATAGGCCCGGATTGGTTTTGAGTGATACCGTTTGAGGAATTCGGTATCGATATCATTGGTCAAATTAAGTCTCCTATCAAAACGAGTTTTTTCAACCAATGCTTTTGCGTACTTTAATCCGGATTCGGGTTCGTTGATTGCGAGCGGCTCAAACTCGGGTTCAAAAAATCCACCACTTCCATGAAACCGACTTTCCCTCCCAATAAATACCGAGGCGGGAAGGGTGGGATTTATTTTCCCTTTTAATTTGTGATACCAAGAACCAATTCCAGGATGTCGAATGGTAGCCCGTTGCTGGTAACTGGTGTGCATGAAATAATTGCCCTTTTCGTGGTCGCCTGCAGTGGAGGTGAGTGAGTTCACGATGCATAACTTTTCAGCATGCCTTGCCAAGTTTGGGAGGTGGCTTGATATTCGGATACCGTCGACATTTGTATTAATTGGTTTGGTCGATCCTTGGTTTTCGTGACTGGTCTTTAGATCAAATGTATCGATGTGGCTCATCCCGCCCTCCATGTAGAGGTAGATGAGTTGCTTGGCTGGGTCGGCGGGTAGTGGAAAAGCACTTTTCCCGCCAGCAGTTCCAAAACTATTGCTCGCGGAAACCCCAAGAAAGCTTCCGGCAGCGAGCTCAAGAAAACGGCGACGATTGAAATCAGATTTTATCATTGTATGAATGTAAATTGCCGAGAATTAAGCAGAGCCCAAACGAGGTCTTCGATGGTTTCTTCTCCATGGGTTTCATAGTCTGAAAGAACCCTTTCTATTTCAGAACTGTTTGGTTTTCGAGTAAGCATGGATCGATAAATGAGGTCGATCTTATCTTCCGGTGTTTGCAGTGCAGCTAAGAGTCCACCAAGAAATGCGTTCGAGTTTTGAATGGCTACATTGAGGGGGCTATTGAGCAAATATAAAGCCTGTGGAATTGATGCATGGGATGAGGAGTTATTAATGACCTCCCTGTCTGACTGGCCAAAATCCCGTAAGAAGTGTCCCCGCCTGGCTGGTGATTCCAATTCCACCGCCCGTGCCATTTGTCGGACCACATCCCGAAAATGACGTAGAGATAATCGCTCCCTGTCCTCCCACCGCCTGCGTTCGTTTGGGTCCAGATTACCCGGCGCTTTTCGGGGTCGTGCCTGAGATATTCGATCATTGGTTTCCATTGTAGTTGTGTCCATGGAACTCCCCATCATCATCGCTGGGTTTGCTTGGTTGTCCTTGAGGTCAACCAAGACCAGTTCACGATTCTTTGTTTCCATAGCACGGACTTTTACTTTGAGTTCATCAGTCAATTTTTTGGCAAGTTCATTATCGGATTGAGCATATGCGGAAGAGATTTTTTTCTCATATTCAACCTGTTCAGCCCGCATTTCCCGTCGTTGTGTCCCAGCTTCCCTTATTCTGGGCAAGACTTCTTCAATCGGTCTGCCTTCAAGGCTCTGGTAAATTGCTTTCGTTCGGGCAATCCGTTCCTGGGTCCGTTTCTTATTTGGGGCATAAGTGTCCACATTAGGGAGAATGAGCGTGGTAATGGAATCCCAGATTTGTTCTGCACTCATTCGCTTTAACAGCGGACCGGCAAAATGAAATTTCATTCCCGTAGAATGATCTTTCAAATGCATTTCCCGGCGGAAAAGTTGAGTATGAAAAAGAACATTTTGAAAGGCACGAATATCGTAATCTAATTCCTGCATCAGGCCTTCAAGAAAACTGAGCAATTCGGGTTGGCTGATTTCGGTTCGATCGGTCAGGTTGTCCTCGGGTTCAAAAATTCCATGTCCAAACGCTCGCTTCCATAGTCGATTAACAATCACTCGGGTGAAGCGAGGATTTTCGGGAGAGGTTAACCAGTCTGCATAGGCATTTTTTCGTTCAGTCTGATCTTCAAGGTGAGGGATTTCCGGTCCAAACATAGTGCCGGGTTTAACAATCTCCTCGGGCGCACCATTGTCATACACGTAATCGTGAGGGAGTTTGAGGGGTTTGTCGTCATGGTGCTTTACCTGAACATTAGAAATATGCCCATAAAGCATGTTGACAGACTGAGAAACCGGGTTGTCAAAATCTTCGACTTTTTTTCTAGCCGCAATGGCCCGAACTGCGGCTTCTTTGAATTGTTCCTTTGTGAGGTTATTTCGTTCTAGGTAACCCGGTGCATACGGCTGACCAAGCCATTCGTCGATTTTTGATTCATCATGAATATGGGGAAAGTCTTCAAAACCTGCCTCTTTCTTATAAGCAGCATTCTTTCTTTTTCCAAAATCCTGATAGACCCGCTGACGGTTCGAATTTTTGGCCACCCCCATACGAACATCAAAATCATAGGTATAAGCAGCCATTTTGAAATAATCCATCTGGGTCCATTTGTCGAAGGGGTGGTCGTGGCACTGAGCACATTCCAAACGGGTACCCAGGAAGATACGGACTGAATTGGACATATTATCGAGGGCCATACCGGCATCCCTAAGATAGTAGGCGGCAGCAGGGTTGTCAAAAATTAGTCCATGCCCGCTTACCAGCAGGTGTACGAGGTCGTCGTAGGGTGTATTGTTTCTAATCTGATCCTTTATCCACTCCCGATAATACAAAGTGTAATCTACATTGGTGGGAATCCGCAGCAGATCGGCCCAAAACTGATAGTGATGAGCAGTGTAGCCCGCATCATTTGAAAGTAATTTTTGAATCAGTTCTGAATGTTTGTTTTCGGAGGTGGAATTGAAGAAATTATTTGCTTCTAAAATCGTGGGTATACGACCGATGATCGAGAGGTAAATTCGTCGGAGGAACAGACCGTCACTGATCAGAGGATTGGGGTCCAGGTTCTCACTTTTTAAGTGAGTATTCAGAATTTCGTCGATTTTTTGAGCGGCCGGGAGCGGGTCAAATGAGGTGGTGTTGACAGATGAATTATCTTTCAGCGCATTAGCTAAATAGGCAGTTTGCACATGAGGATCATCGCTAATCGCCCAAAAAAAATATGATAAAAACCCGATCAGAAAAATGGAAACAGAGAGCGCGCCGCTGAGTATGTAAATTTTCTTACGGCTTTTACGGGCCGGCTTGCAGGACTCCTGCTTAGTCTTTGTATTTGCTGGTGCTTTTGGGGTAGCGTCCAACTTCTGTGTCGTAAGGGTTGGTTGTCTCGAGACCGTTTCAGAAATTTCTACGATCCCAGGAACTTCAGATAATTTGACCCAATTGGAACCATCGTGGCAGGCGAGGTCATCCTTTATGAAGTTTCTTGCCTGTAGATATTCTTTGAGTTGAGAAACCGAATAGGGACCGAAATTTTTTCCCTCTCTGTGAACATATACTTTCATCGATTATTGCTCGTCGAGAGTCTTTCTAAGTTTTAACAGATTACTATTACGAGCCTCATTCTCTTTAATTAGATCAAGATTATTATTTTGTTCAGGATGCTTTCCAACTTGAAAAACCTGCAGGTTATCAAAGGAAGCTCCTGCCTGATCGACTTGAAAGGCAAGTTCTGTCCGTAGATTTCTCATCATCGGGTGTTTTGCATAAACCATGTGTTTGTGGTCGAGATGAGCAACTACATGATCACCGATAAATTCGATGGTCATCGTATACCATTTGTCTTCTTTGAACTCAAAAGCACATTCGCCATGTCTCGTCGGAAACCATGTCCCTTTTTTGTCCTGTGCGGTTTGAATAAAAAAAATGTCTTTTTGAATATGCAATTCGGTCAAGTAACTACTATTTGAACCCGTGAATAAGCCAATATCTGTGGCTCCATTAAATTGAAAATCAAATCGTATCAAGGCATCCTGGAAATTTGGATCTTTATAAAAAATTCGTTTGTTTGTGCCTCCCACTCGGTTGCGTAAAAGAACTCCTTCTGCCACATTCCATTCTTTTTGAAAAAACCAGTTCTTACTTACCTGACCTTCTGAGAAATGTTCACCGAAGAGGAGATTTCGTGTCTGAGTAAGCAAAGGTCGGGATGGGATCTGTGCCCCAATTTTTTCACGCCAAACCTGAAGGTCACCGTAAAGTTTTTGAACAACTTCCGATTTGGATCCTGCTAGATTTGTTTTTTCAGACGGATCATTTTTAAGATTAAAAAGTTCAAACTGTTCAGACTTTTTCGGATCAAAGTATTCAATTAATTTCCAATTCCCATGGCGGATGGCACCGCTTGAGATTCCGCCGAGAAAGTGAGGTCGATCCAATGGGTAGTGCCAATGCAGGGATTTACGCGAGACGCCGGAAGAGGGATTTTTCCAAGTAGCCAGAGTGGAGACTCCATCCAGTTTTTGCTTAGGATCGGGTTCGATGTCTGCCGCATCTAACAGGGTGGGGTAGAAGTCGTGATTAACCACCGGTTGGGCACAGGTTTTGGCTCGCGGGATATTTCCATCGGGCCAGCGAATGATCAGAGGAACCCAAATGCCACCCTCATATAATTGGCTTTTGCCCCCACGAAGAGGGGCATTGGATGTGACATTAGTTTCTCCTCCATTGTCACTGGAAAAAATGAAAATGGTGTTTTCTGCAATGCCAAGAAAATCGAGTTTTTTCATTAGAAGTCCAACCCCGTCGTCAATGCTCTCCAACATGGCAGCCAAGTGCGGATTGTGATCCTGTGCCCAATGCTCGCATTCTTCTCCCGAGAGACCGGCATCCTTGCATAGGTAGCAGTTTGTTCTGTCTGTTTTTCCCGGCGTGTGTTTTTCCCGATACTTTTTTACGAGGTCGGGACGGCCGTTTAGGATCGTATGGGGTGCATAGTGGCTGAGGTAGAGAAAGAATGGTTTTTCCTTTTTTCGTTCGACGAAATCAAGAGCCTCCAAATTCAAACGGTCGGTTAAGTATTCTTTTTTTCCCATTCGATTATTGGGAATGTCGAGCCATCGAATTGGTTGGGTACGGAACACATAGGGCCAGAAATTGGCTCCATTTCCAACACCCTTAATTTCGCTCCCGATATTCCAATCGAAACCGTGGTCCTTGGGTCGTACCTCAAATTGAGCGTCCTGATATTTGTATCCGGTCAGGTGCCACTTACCGACCATTCCAGTAGCATATCCGTTATGTTTTAGCATTTCGGGAAGAGTGACCTGGCTAACAGGAAGGGCGTTGGAGGAGTTCGGACGGAGGTAGTCGAGTATTCCTATCCGGGCAGGGTGTTGACCCGTTAGCAGGGCAGCTCGGTAAGGAGAACAAACAGGAGCTGCAGCGTAAGCATGGGTGAAGCGGACTCCTTGTTTGGCTAGCTTATCCAGGTTCGGGGTTTCATTAAAAGTGTTTCCATAGCAACCCAATTCGGCCCAGCCCAGATCATCCGCCAATACAAAAATAATATTTGGTTTCTCACAATAAAGGGAAAAAACAAACGGAATTAAAAAAAGGAACAAATGACGTATTTTTTGAAAGATCATTTGAAAGAAAGAGTAATTGAGCTTTTGGGAGACTTTTCATCGGTCAGAAAAGACAGGTAGGCGGAATGGGTTGCATTTTGCTCGGTAAAAGTGGCTCCGTTCAATTGAGGATCCCGGGAAAGTTCACTTTGATCCAGCCAAGGCTCAAATTGAACCCGAAGTGGGCAGTTGGAAACGGTAATCGATTTTTTCTTCTCTCCTAATAAACCTTTTTTACGTTCGAATCGAACTTGGGTCCAACCCTTTTGATTGCCTATGGGAATATCGAATTCCATCCAGTCCCAAGGGGTGGGCATGGAATCCTTGACATGCAATACATTGTCTGGGATTGAATAGGATAAGCCAGCCAATCCTTCAATAAAGAGAAGGATTTTACCGGCATTAAAATTGGAATATTGATCGCCAAACAAGGCAAGGTCCCGGCGGTAGGCCTCCGGTGCGACAGGAATTTTCCATTCCTTATGAAAGTTGTAATTTTCCAAGTGATTGAGAGTCAGATCGGAAGCAATTTTTGGAAATCCCTGGCGAAATATTCCATCTAAGGTGAAGTAGGCTGTATCAGGGGTATAGCCAAAGGATTGATCGTCCGCAGAGTTGAAAAGACTCATTGATTTTTTCGCCATCGCCAAGGGAAAGAACTCACCGAAGAATCCAAGTTCTTTGTTTAAGGCCCATGAGTGAATCAATCTTTCCGCATATTCGCGGGGGAAGTACTTGGAACGCATAGCCCAAAAGGCCGTGGTCATGAGCATGCCATCTCTTCCACCCATGAAATAGTCTTTATGTCCATTCGCTTCCCAGCGTTGATCAAACATGAGTCGAAGATGTTTTGGGTCTTGGTTGATTCGCTTTTTCCAATGGTCGACATCTGAATTATTTCCAGAAATCACTGCCATTTTTTCGAGGACTTTTCCCACTTCTCCGTCATTCATGGCAAATCCAACCAAGTTCTTCCAGAAAACTTTCCGGAAATATCCTTGGTAGCACTTGCGGACAAAATCGCGATCGCCCGTATGTTGATAAATTTGCCAGGCCCCCAGGACATGCTCGGCTAATTCTCCACCATAGGCACCGGAGTGCCAACCTACGCCCTTGTTGTCGGAGAGAAAAATATGACCGTCGTTGGTTTCCCGATACCGGCCATTCACTACTAAGTGTTTCCAAGTTAACACATTCCCATACGCAAACCTCGGCTTATCCCGTGCCCATGCACCCACCTTTATTTGAAAGCAGGCATCATACCGGTGGATACCGAGGAAGTTGTTCACCGCAGATTGGGTATGATTTTCCATTTCCCACCCTTTTTGGACATTGATGTAATACATCATATGAAGAGACCAAAGGTAGTAATAAATATCCTCAAATTTTGAATCACTGCATCGAAATTGTGGGATTTCCTGGGCAAGAATATTATTCATCTCTGCGGTTTTCTCTTTCAGTAATGCCGGTGCAAGAAGGCTTGTCTCTCTTCCTGTATTCTTGGCAATGTTTTGATCGTCGTGCATGGACCATGACACAGTAGTTCCTTGTGAGTCGCACGGAATTTCATAAGAATATTTCCATACGCCCCGGTCATCCTGTTCGAGTTTCAGGGTTTTAGAAAAGTCCTTGGAGGAGGAGAGGGCAGTGGTCATTCCCTGATAAACACAGGGACCAATTCTTTCTGGTCGGTCGGGATCGGGAAGGGAGCGAACGGTTCCTCCTTCGCGGATGAGGATCGAATTTGTAGATGAGTCGTATCGCACAGACGCATTCGAAGAAACGCTGTGACGAACATAAAAACTGTGCCCTTCAAATCTGAGGGTAATCGGTTCAGAGGATGTGATGATTGAGGCAGCGGTGTCTTTTGCACTGATAAACTTTTCTTCGCGAATAGTGACTCCATTTATTTCATACTCACAAATCATTTTATCCGGTCGCCAACTCATTCGAGTGGGTACGGGGTGTTTATATACCTTGTCCCCAATAATGACACTGCCGTATAGAACACGGGTGTCCTTGTAGAATTCCCATCCCCGATAGTCATTTCCAACGCCTGTATGTTCATTTCTAGGTAGTTGACTATTTAGCAACCCGACTCCACGACTTCGTAGATCATGGTAAAAGGGGTGGGTAAGACCAATGGTTTCATCTTCAATTGGCTCCCAGCTTGCATGGAAGCCTCCCACATAATAAGCAAGGTTACCGGCTAGAAATCCGTGCTTTTTTCCCTGAACAGACTGTTCAAGTTTTTGGCAAAGGGAAGTATCTTTCGCAAATGTATTGGTACAGATTGAAAGTAATGCAGAACAAATAAATAGGAATTGGGCACCAGTAGTCCAAGATGTCATCGCCTAGTTTTTGAGGAATTCTATTTTTCAAAGGCAACCTTAACCTCTAAAATGCCAATAGCAGCATTAGGTTGAGGTACCATATTGATTCGAATGGCATCGCAGGCGAGTGGTGCAGCGGGATGAATTACATTGTATTGGTTTGCCCGGTTGTCATAGCGATCGGTTACATATAATTCGAAAGGTTTCCACTCTCCTTTATTTCTGATTTCAACAGACCATTCTCTAGGAAATTTTACATCCTGTTGGTCTTGCATCCAGTACACACCAATATCACGAACTTTTTTTGATTCCGAAAAGTGTCCTTCGATCCATTGTGTTTTGCCAAGCTGTGGCCGACTGGTCCAGCGTGGTACACTTTTTCCACTCGACCATTTTGGTTCTTTTCCATCGCCCACTGCACTTACGGTATCCAAGTCGGAAGTGTGGGAAGCTTTGATACTGGAAAATACACTCTTTTTAGGAAGTTGGTGAGGATCAAAAACGGCAAGTTTTGGAGTTGTGGGGAACCAAATGGTCATGGATCCAGGTTTACGGTTATTCCATGCATAATAGGGAATCAAGGATAGGCTTTTATCTTCCTCTCCTCCCGATTTATTAACGGCGTTAGCCATTGTTTTAACTTGCGAAAAAGATCCGCTGATAAGTTTTACTTTGGCTAAACTATATTTCGTTTCCACTTTTTCCTGATTCAGAAAAAAGCGTTGGGTCGCACCACCATTATCAATTTCTTCAGCACACAAAACAAAAGGCCCTCGAGTGAATGCAAGGCGATTATGATTTTCCTCAACCCGTTCGTCACATTTGTTGATTCGCAATGGCATGGGGAGATCGAGGATTATTTGATCTCCTTTTTTCCATTTCCGTTCGATGATCGCAAATCCCTTTTCGACTTTGGCTTGGGTCTTGGATCCATTGACTGTGAGGCTCCAACTTTCTTTCTTTTGATTTACATATTTATAAAGTTTCCCAGGTACAAATTGATTGCCTGCCCAGGTAGGAATTCGAAGGTGAACCTTAAAGCTTGATGGTTTTTTTGGAGTAAGTGAAATCTTAATTTTCCCATCGTTTGGGTAGTCCGTTGTTTGACTAATTGATAAATCTGTCCCGGCGATCTTTAAACTTGTGGAGGTATCTGCATACATCGCCAAATAAAGATTTTCTTCGTTGTGGGCATAGGTCATCCCTTGTACCTGAGGTAAAAGACGGGCCATGTTACTTGGACAACATGCAGTTCCAAACCATGGAGCACGGCCCGCGGTTCCATGATTAAATGGATATTTTCCGTCTGCTTCGAGTGGGTTAACATAGAAAAAACGGTTTCCCTCCAGATTGACTGCTGCTAACACATTGTTGAGCAGGGACACTTCGGCAACATCGAGATATTTTGCATCCTGATGAACTAAAAACATCCTGAAATTAAACAGCACATTTCCAACAGCGGCACAGGTTTCGTTAAACGCATCTGCATTGGGAAGAAGATATTGCGGACCGAAACCCTCAATTCCATGAACGGCACCCAAACCTCCGGTTATGTGCATACGGGTATCGGTAATATCGGCCCAAATACGGTGCAAAGCTTTGGTGTAAGAATTCTTTTGTTTTAACGCCGCAATGTCAGCCATTGCCGCGTATAAGTAGGTCGCCCGAACCGCATGACCGACCGCCTCGCTTTGTTTTTCCAAGGGAGCATGCTGTTGTGCGTATGTGGGTGACATGACGCCTTCTCCATCAGGAACATAAGTTTTCCCACGGATCTCGAGGAATTTTTCGGCCATTTCGAGATAAAGTTTTTTGCCGGTAACATTTGATAATCTCACCAAGGCCAATTCCATTTCCTGATGTCCGGGGGCTTGCTGGATTGGTTTGCCGTTATTGTAATTTGGATCTCCTTCAAAAAAAACTCGGTTTACATGGAGGGCATTTTTCTCGGCTACTTTTAAAAGTTTATCCTTCCCGGTTGCCTGATAATAAGCAATAGCCGCTTCGTAGAGGTGCCCCATGTTATAAAGTTCGTGACTATGTACAACAAAAGTATAAGGCTTGTTTCCCATCATGTTTTTGTCGGATCCCACCTTAGTGGTATGAGATGGGTAAAGATAACCGTCCGGTTCCTGAGCCGCTGCAATGACCTCGACGATGCGGTCAAATTGAGCTTCCAGTTCCGGGTCATCCTGTAATTGGGCTAAGTAGGCAGCTCCTTCCATTACTTTATAGAGGTCAGAATCGATAAACCGGTGTGGGCGATGGTTGTCCACTTTCTTCCCCTTAAGGTAATCAGCAGCAGCTTGTAAATGAGCCACTCCAGGTTCTGTTTTTTCAAAGGCAAAAGGGACAAGGACTTTTCGCTGAGTGATGAGGCGTGGTCTCCAAAAATCACTCTTCATTTCAACTTTGTGAAAGGGAACAGGCTCGATGGATGCTACGACTTGAAGGCTTGCTAGAATAAAAAGGGAACCAATTTTAGAAACAGTTAAAATATTCATAAATGATAGAGTAGAAGGAGGAATTATTACATATCAACTATAATTCATATATAATAATTAATAATTTAAGTTTGGGTTTATTTGAATTTTAAAGTTGGGCCGACAGGGAATCGATGGGCTGAGTAATCGGGATGAAGATCCGCAAAGGATGGAATCTGTAAAGGTTGGTTCATATTCATATTTCTGAACATTACGCTTTTTACGATCGTTACCGAAGGGTTAATAATTGGAGAAAGTCCATCGAATGATGCATCATCATGAAAATGATCACCATCCCCAGAGGTGGTAGACATGGTGATAATAAAATTTGAACCAACAGTTATATGAACCGGTTTTTTTAATGGAATATACCTGAATTCACCCTCTAAAAGGCTCTGTTTTTTTGGAGTTATTTGAATGCCAGCAATTTCTTGTGGAATAGAGTTTTTTATTTCCCATAAACGGATCCAATGTTCTTTATTAATAGTCCTTGGGTTTTTTCCTAATCTGCTGGGTTTGTCAGATTCTTGTTCACTGGGAACTTCGCGAGCTTCCCGTGCGGGTAATTCTCGATCGTGATCATCCCACATGCCCAAATGAGTGACGATTTGGTTTTCTTTCAGTTTGAATTTGAAACCGATTAAACCAGTAATATCGTTTCTTAAATTATGCCAACCATCATCTATGACTAGGTTTTGACTTATAGGAAGGTTGAGTTCCCTTGAATAGCCCTGATTATGAATTTGAAGGAGTCGGTTTGCCATGGAAGATGCTTCGGGAGTGTATTTTGAGAAATCTTCTTTTTCATACAGATCATGAGTCAAATCATAAGATACTAATGGTTGAGCAAAGCCTTGTGTTCCCTTTTTAGTCCAAGGTTGAGCGAGTCCGCCGCTTACGATTACCTTTTGTGAATCTTTTCTAATCGCAATCGCGTCGTTTTCATAGGGCGGGCCTAAATGGCAAAAGAAATAACGGGGTCGTTTATCTCTCTTTTCTGGATTTTTCCAATAAGCAAGTGAATCTAGGCTGTCGTGAGCTTCAGTAGGTTTGAGTTCTTCACTGACTAGAGAGGCCATAGTAGCGAAAAGATCTGTCAGGGAAAACAGGCTTCTATTTATAGTGCCACCTTCAAAATGTTGTTTTCTAAAAAGAATAAAAGGAACCCGATGACCCCCTTCCCAAATTTTTGCTTTTTTTCCTCTTAGCCCTCCGCTTTCTTGATTTGTTCCTTCGTTATCCCCTACATTAGGTCCATTATCGCTGGTGAAAATGATTAAGGTGTTGTCGATAAGTTT
>UPTG01001746.1_pt1 | contig 15728 bp, 13 predicted proteins | sample 2160121 | NCBI WGS metagenome assembly UPTG01 (sample SAMN06266255, study PRJEB28933) | marine metagenome | isolation source: Columbia River Estuary | place: USA:Columbia River Estuary, USA | collected 2014-07-27
TTTACCCTTCAACCAACCTGAGCTACACGGTGGACGACCGCAACCAATGGGTATTGAGCTACAACCGCCGCGTAAACAGGCCCCGCGGAAGGCAAGTCAACCCTTTTGTCGACAACGCAGACCCGCGAAATCTCCGTTACGGCAACCCCTTTTTGTTGCCCGAATACACCGATGGTTTGGAGTTTGGCCACCAGCTCAACACCAAGACTTTGACCGTCACGACGTCGCTTTTCTACAAAACGACCCGAGACGTGATTCGCAGGTTCATCGAAGTCGATGATGCCGGCATCGCCTATCGCACGTTCGTGAACCTCGCCCGCCAAACCAATTCCGGATTGGAAGTCGTGGCCATGTGGCGCAAAGGCCGCAGCCTTCAACTGCGGGTCAACGGCAGCCTCTATCATCAAAAAACCGACGGCTCAAACCTGGCCCCCGATCTTGGAAATAACGGGTTCCAAGGCAGCGCAGGATACCAAGCTTCCGCCCTCATCAAAGGCGGATGGAAGGTCCAGATCAACGGACGTTATCGGGCACCGTCGCAATACACGCAAGGCACATTCCAAGGCTACATCTCTCACAGTGCCGCCGTCAGTCGCGACTTTTATGACGGCAAGGTCAAAGCATCTTTGCGCGTGAGCGACATGTTTGACCAACAACAATGGGCGTACACATCCGAAGGGCGAGACTTCTTTCAAGACGGAACATTCAAGCGTCAAAGTCGCTTCGTGTACGCGAGCGTAACATGGTCATTTGGCAAGCTTGAGCCTGGACAGATGGTAGTCGTAGAGTGGCGCGGGAAACCCGTGTATGTCTTGCACCGCACTGATGCCCAGCTCGAAGATCTCCCTAAGCTCGATGGTATTTTGAAGGACCCGAGTTCAGCAGTGTCCGATCAGCCTGGATACGTTGCAGGAGAAGGGCGCTCGATACGTCCAGAGCTCTTTGTTGCGGTGGGGTTGTGCACTCACCTAGGTTGTGCGCCCAAGTTCCGGCCCGAAGTTGGCTCGGCTGATCTCGGCGGTGACGAGTGGTTAGGCGGGTTTTTCTGTCCCTGTCATGGTTCAAAATTTGATTTGGCGGGACGCGTATTTCAGGGAGTGCCCGCCTCAGCAAACTTGGTTGTACCTCCCTATAGCTTTGAGGGCGACAACGTCCTTGTAATCGGTGTGGATGCGGAGGCTGCCTAATGGAAAAAGCGTTGAATTCTTTTGTTGGATGGATTGATGCACGCCTGCCAGTTACTAGAGCGTGGAATACTCACATGGGCGAGTACTACGCCCCTAAAAACTTCAACCTCTGGTATTTCTTTGGGGTTTTCTCGCTGCTAGTGTTGGTCAACCAGTTGTTGACTGGAATCTGGCTGACAATGAATTACACACCCTCCGCTGAAGAGGCGTTCTCCTCGGTTGAGTACATCATGCGTGATGTAGATTACGGGTGGCTGCTGCGTTACATGCATTCCACGGGCGCATCAGCGTTTTTCATCGTTGTGTATCTCCACATGTTCAGGGCCCTGATCTACGGGTCTTACAAAAAACCACGAGAGCTGCTGTGGGTTTTTGGAATGATGATTTTCATTGTCTTGATGGCTGAGGCATTTGTAGGTTACGTATTGCCTTGGGGGCAGATGTCCTACTGGGGTGCACAGGTCATTATTTCACTGTTTGGTGCTATTCCTGTCGTGGGCGAGGACATCGTCACCTGGATTCGAGGAGATTATCTGCTGTCGGGCATTACGCTAAACCGCTTTTTTGCCTTGCACGTGGTGGCCCTCCCTATCGTTTTATTAGCCTTGGTGGTGTTGCACATACTTGCGCTGCACGAAGTAGGCTCTAACAACCCAGACGGCGTAGAAATCAAGAAGAAGAAGGACGCAAATGGTATCCCCTTAGACGGAATCCGTTTCCATCCCTATTACTCGGTGCACGATATTCAGGGCATTGCTGTGTTCTTGTTTTTCTTCTGCGCTATTTTGTTCTTTGCGCCTGAAATGGGTGGTTTCTTCCTTGAGTTCGCCAACTTTGAGCAGGCCAACGGGCTTAAAACCCCCGAGCACATCGCGCCTGTGTGGTACTTCACGCCTTTCTACTCGGTGTTACGTGCAGTGCCCGATAAGTTTTGGGGTTTTGTATTCTTCGCGGCATCTGTGGCAATTCCCTTCGCATTGCCTTGGTTAGATCGCTGCGAGGTTAAGTCATGGCGCTATCGCGGCATGATCAACCGCGTGATGCTGCTGCTTTTCGTAGTCTGCTTCTTAATCTTGGGTGTATTGGGGGTTAAAGCACCGACGCCTGAGCGCACGTTCTTGGCGCAGATTTGTACCATTTTCTACTTTGGTTTTTTCCTGGCTATGCCGATTTGGTCGAAGATGGACAAAGTCAAACCTGTTCCTGACAGGGTGACGATGGATGGTGGCGTTGGCGTGTTCAAGAGTCTGGGCATTCTCGCCCTGATGGGTGCCCTCACATTCATTCCATTAAAGGTGGTGGGTGCCGAGTCCGGCTTTGACTGCGGGACGATTCCCTGCGACCCCATTGCTACGGACGCATCGGACCAGCCCTCGCTACAACGGGGGGCCGCGCTCTACACCAATTACTGCATGGGCTGCCACTCTTTGCAGTACTCGCGACATAACCGTGTAGCAAGGGATCTTGGAATTCCTGAGGATTTATACAAAGCCAATTTGATGTTCGATCCGGAAACCAAAATAGGCGCTCTCATGGACAATTCCATGGACAAGGCAAATGCCAAGAAATGGTTTGGCGCAACGCCTCCAGACCTAACCTTGGTGTCTAGGGCACGCCAGCCTGAGTGGCTGTACACCTATCTGCGCACTTTTTACAAGGACGAGACTCGACCCTATGGGGTTAATAATAAGGTCTTTCCCAAAGTCGGTATGCCCCATGTGCTAATGGAGCTGCAGGGCATGCCCGAATGTGCAGCTGGACAGAGCTTGGCCGGCGGGCAGATGGACCCGCTGACGGGAGATGCTATGATGGCGGCTCCATGTGGTCGACTTGAAATTTCCGCTGCTGGAATCATGAGTGGGGAAGAGTACGATTCGGCGATTTACGACCTAGTAAACTTCTTGGCGTATACCGCAGAGCCCATTAAGCTGCAGCGGCAGCAAATGGGTGTTAAGGTTTTACTGTTCCTTGCTATTTTCTTTGTGTTCGCTTGGCTCTTGAGTCGCGAATATTGGAAGGACGTCCACTAACGTCCCACCCGACAAGAAGCGGTAGCCACAGGGTGGCTGTCCCGCTTCTGTCGCTTAAACCCCGGAGTTTATAAATGAAACTGTCTGACGACGCCTCTGCGGTAGTGTCCAAGCGCTCTTCTATGACGCTGTTTTCGGATAGTACTAATCATTACAGCCACCGGGTACGAATTGTACTTGCCGAGAAGGGTGTGACTGTCGATCTGATCGAATCGGATTCTGGCATTGCGCCGGCCGAGCTGGCAGATGTTAACCCTTACAACACAATGCCCACCTTAGTTGACCGTGATTTAGTGCTCTATGAATCTGAGGTGATGATGGAGTACCTCGACGAGCGTTTTCCACACCCACCTCTTTTGCCCGTTTACCCGGTTGCAAGAGCGGAGAGTAGACTGTTGATGTATCGAATCGAGCGGGATTGGTGCAGTTTGGTTGACGCCATTCAAAACTCTCGATCCGAAAATGTGGTCACAAAATCTGCCAAAGAGTTGCGGGACGGGCTGATGGCCATCGCTCCTATTTTTGCAGAAAAGCCCTACTTCATGAGCGAAGAGTTCACCTTGGTAGACTGTTGTATTGCGCCTATCTTATGGCGTCTGCCTTCTTTGGGTGTCGATATCCGCCCAGGAAAACAGTCTAAGCCTCTACTGGCTTATATGGACAGCCTGTTCCGTAGAGAATCCTTCCAGGAAAGCCTCACGGTTCATGAGCGAGAAATGCGCCTGTAATTGAGCACCGCACCTGTGAACTCCAGTAGGCCTTACATCATTCGAGCGATTTACGAATGGATCGTAGACAACGAATGCACTCCACACTTGTTGGTTGACGCTACATTTTCTGGGGTGCTGGTTCCTGAAAGTTATGTTAGCGATGGCCAGATTGTTTTAAATATTGCGCCGTCTGCGGTGGTGTCTTTGCAAATGGGGAACGATACGGTTGTGTTTAATGGCCGGTTTGGAGGGCAGCCACAGGATGTGGCCGTTCCCATCGCCGCAATACTGGGCATTTATGCTCGTGAGAACGGTCAGGGAATGGTGTTCGATGGTCCAATGGACCCGGATCCAGATCCTGAACCGCCTTTCATCGGGGACCCTGCCTCCAGCGAGCGCAGCAGTCGCCCGGCACTCAAAATCGTCAAATAAAGGTTTGCCCTTATTGCCAGCAGTGCTTTTGCCACTGTGTCTTCCGACCTTAGGCTAAGGCCTTTTAAATGAGTTCAAACAGACGCACCACACGCGTTACGCCATCGACGTCGGCCGCTGCGGCAGCGGTTCGGTTGGCCTCTTCGGTCGATAGCAAGCCCATCAGATAAACGACACTGTTCTCGGTTACCACCTTGACCCGCAATGATGGCACTTCTGAATCAGTCAATAAGGCCGTCTTAATTTTTGTGGTTAGCCAAACATCGTTGGCTTCGGTGCCGCTTGTGGACTTTGGTCCAATCACTAATTCGTTATAAATTCTTCGAACGCCCTCTATTTCACGAACGACAGCCGATGCTTCATCTTTGAGGCCCTGGTTTGGGACTTCACCCGCGATTAATACGTAGCCGTTGTAGGACACCACGAGGAATCCCAAGTCGTCGAAAGCGGCGTTTGCTGCTCTGATATTAACGATCGCCTTTGTTTCTATGCTCTCGTCTAGAACCTGCTCTGCGAGGCTGCGCTCACCGGGTTCATCTTCAATACTATTACTCTCAAAAGTCGCGAGTATTGAGCCGCAGCCAGTTAGATAAGTAAGAGATAAGATCATGAAAATTCTTTTATACACAGAGCTCACGTATTGTCCTCCAGGGTTCCAAACAGGGATATGTCGATCAATCTAGCAAGACAGATGGAGCAACATTGAGAAAGAGCTAGCGCAGTCGCGCGGTCTGCTCCGGGAAATGCCAGGCTAGGCCCTATGCCTTGTGCTCCCACCCAAATCGACGTCAGATTGCGTTTGGCGATGGCAGAGGACAGAAACTCTAGGTCTACTTGAGTGAGCGATGTCGCGTAAAGAATTACAAGGTCGCCTGGTTGACCAAGGGCCGTTAGTTGTTGAGTTAGCCAACCCACGCCGGGATCGAGGCTGGTGATATGACGGCTTGTCAGTTCGATCGCAGGTATCGCCGGTCGCTCTCGATAGAGGCCCTGTTGTAGCAGTTCGGTCAGCAGTCCTGCACCTGCAGCATCGGGGCCGACGCCACAAACGATAAGTTTTTTCTCGTTGATAATGGTTTGCGTTGCTAGGCTGGCTGCGCTTCCAGTGACATCTGCAATGTCATCCACTGACAGACTCAGTTGCTCGATATAGCCATGAAAAAAGGTGGAAATGTCATCGTAGGGAATCATGATCAGATCTTTACCCGTTTAGTTTGACGCATCGAATGCCTGTTGAATCCAGTGCGGTACTCGGTTCTTTTGCAGCGTGTCGTATGCGATGACATCGAATCTGACGGGTCTTCCCTGCAGTTCGGGCATGCGTTGTATAACTAAACTGGCGGTCTTGATGAGGCGCTGCTGCTTGCGATAACTGACTGAGCTTGCGCCTGTTTGAAGCCCTTTCTGGGCGCGCAGCCGGACCTCGACGAAAACCACTGTTATGCCCTGCTCCATAATAATATCGATCTCGCCATAGCGGCAGCATACATTACGTGCAACAGTTCGTAGTCCTTGGGTTATTAAAAAATTCTGGGCGTAATCCTCTGCTTCTTTGCCGGTTCGCGTATTCACGTTGGTCACTGTTCATTGGGTTTGACACAGTTAGCGTACCGGTAGGGCTTTAAGTTTGCCGCCATCAAAAGCGACTGAATTCAGTTCTCTTTCCATTTCTCCATTAGCGAGACGCTTTAGAAGTCCAGTCCGCCCTTGGAATAAGGTGGCCTGAGTGGCTTCCGCCTGTTGCCAGTGATCGATCATGGATATTGCGTCAAACCCTAGAGCTTGTAATCGAGTGTATCGGTCTATTTTTAAGGCCTGCAGTACCGCGGGAGTCTCGACCAAAATAAGGTCGTTTAGGTCTTGGTTTTGGCCGTGGTCGTGTCCGCTATAGACAGCTGATGAGCTATAAACGGGCACGTCACCGCTATAGTGATATATGAGTAAGGGGCGCAGCCGACGCGCTTCGGCAGGATCTGGCGCCAATAAAAAAATGACATCAAAGTCCTGCCGTCTTCGAGGTCGTGAGGCTACAGGCGCTTCAAAGGCGACTTCCAGCATTTTAATTCTTCGTTCCGATGCCGCCGACCCAGCGCTGTTACCAATTTGTTCGGAAACGGCCGTGGTGTCTGCCAGTGTAAGGGTGTCTGCGGTGACACCTCCCAAGCCTCTCCAAATTTCGTTTAAAGCCACCTCCATTCGTCGCCCCCATTCACTGTCTGGACGAATAAGAAGTGCTTTTCTTTGGCCTCGGCCAAACGCTAGTTGGGCTATTTGGCGGGCTTCGTCCTCTGGGGCCAAGCTCATAGCGCTCCAGTTCGATACCTCTGTACTGGCATAAACCTCGGGTCGGTTCAGCGCAATGACGGGAGTGGGGCGCTCCTTGAGGCTTTCGAGACTCTGTGCCTCCGACTTAATCAGCGGGCCAATGACGAGGTCTGCGCCTTCACTGAGTGCATCTCGGTATGCCGACACAGCGCTAGTGCGCAACTCTGTATCGACGGTAAATAGCCTTGGGCGTCTATCAGGGTCAGGGAAGCTCCGATAGAGGCCTTCTGTTATGCCATCTAATACCGCATTTCCCGCAGATTTGAGTCGTCCTGATAGTGGCAGCAGTACACCAATATTAGTTGGGGGCTCTGTATCTAACCAGGTGGCCAACGCTGCGGGTAGCTGGGCGGTAGCGGTATGATCCGGATGTAATGAAAGCCAGTTGTACATGGCGTCGCGACCTGATCGATAAGCCTGTAGTAACGTTAGCCAGCCACGCCAATCTGGGTCATCGGCTATTGCGGCTGCACGTTCTAATTGCCTGTCATCAAGGTGCATTAGCAACGTCCATAATCGATCGCCGGGCGCTGTCGTAAGAAATTGTGAGCCAGTATCACCTGTTGTGAGTTGGTCTGACTTGAGTTCGAGTTTAATTCTAAAATGTGCCAGCCTCGCTGCATCTAGCCATTGACCTTGTATGCGGGCTCTTTCTTCAACGGTGGCTAGTACAAAAATTTGACCTTCTATGCTCGAGGTGTTGGTGCCTTTCATCAGTCGCTGAGCTGCTTCAATGTCACCGTTGTACCAAGCGAGGTCAGCATCGATGATTCCTGCTGTTGTCGCGTCAATTCCTTTAATAAGGAAGGCATCTCTTAAGATGCGTCCCGCCACCACACCCTGAGTGAGTACGCTGTCGCGCACGGCGTTGATCGCCGCGAGATCTAGCTGCTGATCGGGGGTGGCGGGTAAAGGCTCTGGAATTGCCTGTTGGCCAAGAGCCTCCAGGGAGATTTTGGGTAGGGATTTATCCGGGGCATCTGTTGTTTGACAGCCGGCGATCCAACAAACTGATAGCAGGACCAAGATAATAGTCCGAATATCGAGACGAGCAGTGTGAAGTTTTGAGATCATAAGCCGCAGTATAGAACGGAGACGCCTTCTTGGAACGTGGTTTGTACATTGTACCGACGCCAATTGGTAATTTAGCCGATATCACCCAGCGTGCACTCGACACCTTGACGCAGGTTGCCTTGGTCGCTGCGGAGGATACGCGTCACAGTCGAAAGCTGCTAGCTCACTACGGGATTGAGACGCCGCTGTGCGCCTACCATGACCATGTGTCCGAAGAGGTGACCGAGCAGTTGCTGGCTCGCATGATAGGCGGAGAGGCGATAGCGCTTATCAGCGATGCCGGAACTCCGTTAGTGTCGGACCCTGGATTTCGACTCGTGCGAGCAGCTCAGGCTAAACATATCCCTGTCATTCCATTACCAGGCCCCTGCGCGGCAATTACTGCGCTGAGTGGTGCGGGGTTGCCGACTGACCGATTTTTCTTTGAGGGATTTTTGCCGGCAAAGTCGCAGCAGAGGAGAAAACGACTGGAATCCTTGCAACGGCAAGCGGGTACTTTGATTTTTTATGAGGCTCCACACCGAATTAAAGCGACCCTTGCCGATGCCGCCGAGATCATGGGTTCAGAACGTGAGGCTGTGCTCGCTAGAGAGCTCAGTAAGACGTTTGAAACTTTGAGGCGCGACTCGCTGTCGGGCCTATTGGCTTGGGTAGAGGCCGATGTTAATCAGCAACGTGGTGAACAGGTTTTGCTCATTGGTCCGGCCGACGAACCGTCGGATAACGAGCTGCTTGAGAAAGACCGGCAACTTCTCTTTCGTATTGCTGACGAGCTACCCCCTCGTAAAGCCGCATCCATAGTCTCGGAGGTGACGGGCGTTAAAGCTCGAATTTTGTACGAGCATTTAATAAACCGTGAAAAAAAATGATATTTCTTCCTTGAGTGCGAACCCTCGTAGCTTTAAATTAACGGAGAGCCGATTAGACGATCGCTGTCGCCTTTGGCGATGGAGGAAAGTCCGGGCTCCTGAGGTCAGAGTGCCAGGTAACGCCTGGGGGGTGTGAGCCCACGGAAAGTGCAGCAGAAAGGAAACCGCCTGGCTCGCCAGGTAAGGGTGAAAAGGTGCGGTAAGAGCGCACCGCGCGGCTGGTAACAGGCGTGGCGATGGTAAACCCCACTCGGAGCAAGACCAAATAGGGATCCATTAGCCGTGACCTCCGGCGGATCCGGGTAGGTCGCTACAGGCGAACGGTGACGTTCGTCGCAGATGAATGATCGTCCAAGACAGAACCCGGCTTATCGATCGGCTCAATCTATGCACCCCCACCTAGTGGGGGTGCTCCTTCCTAATCGAATTATTTTTGTTATATAAAGTGGATTTTATATAGCTTTATAGGTGTAATATTAAAGTCAGATCCGTCAATTGCAGCTAATTTGCTGTTTGGAAATGCTTTTCGGGCTTCCCAAAATGCCCTGCAACAGGGCTTCTTTAACCTAAGAAATTTTCTCTAAGCGACTGAAATGAAAAGGAAATTTGCCTGTCACGGCATTGACCTTTCTGTTTTTCGGGATTATAGTGGGTAAAAGTGGGGCAAAGTGGATTTCACTGTGCTTAAGTGGGAAATACGGGTCAAGAGTGGGTTAGGCTGAATGTTTCGTGGCGTACAGCACATTAATATGGACACCAAGGGGCGCTTGGCCGTGCCCGCGCGTCAGCGCGAAAGTCTATTGGAGCAATGTGCTGGGCGAGTTGTTATCACTATTGATACCCAAAGCCATTGCTTGACTCTATACCCACTGCCTGAGTGGGAGCGCATAGAGGCAGAAATTCAGTCACTTCCCGCCTTGAACCCCGCGGTTAAGCGCTTTCAGCGACTCATGCTTGGTTATGCCGCGGATATTGAACTTGATGGTAGCGGGCGGGTGTTGCTGCCTCAGTCCCTCAGAGATTATGCGCATCTGGAAAAAAAGATTGTGTTGGTTGGGCAGGGCAACAAGTTGGAGCTGTGGTCCGAGGATCGTTGGCTTGCAGAGCGCGATGCTGCTTTGTCTATTGAGGCGCCTGAGGAGCTTCCGGTCGAATTGTTGTCGTTAAAGCTCTGATGGGTGGTATGCATCAGGCTGTTTTGCTTGAGGAGGCAGTGGAGGCCCTGATGGCAGGTGGAGGTGGCTCAGGCAGTGAAGTCTACGTCGACGGAACCTTTGGTCGAGGGGGGCATTCCGCTGCAATTCTGAGGGCGCTTTCAGATGGCCAGCGCTTGGTGGCATTTGATAAAGATCCTGAAGCATATGAACACGCTACCAAAATATCAGAAAATAATTTCACTCCAATCCATAGTTCCTTTAATAATATAAATAAATATTTTAGTAATAATTCTGTCGACGGAATTTTATATGATCTAGGAACTTGCTCAACTCATTTTGATGATGGTGGTAGAGGTTTTAGTTTTAAAAATGACGGCCCTCTTGATATGAGATTTAATAGCTCAAAAGGTGATCCCCTTTCCGTTTGGATTAATGAAGCTTCTCAAGAAGAAATCATGGAGGTCCTATATAAGTATGGAGATGAAAAGCATGGAAAGCTAATTGCTAAAAAAATAATAGAATTTAGAAAAATAGAGTTCATTAAAACAACTCTTCAACTTTCACAAATTATTCAAGATATTTATCCTGAAAAAAAAATTAAAACTCATCCGGCAACAAAATCTTTTCAAGCCTTTAGAATATTTATTAATAATGAATTAAATGAACTTGAAGAATCTTTAAGTCAAGCAAGTAAAATTATTAAAAAAGATGGAGTAATCGTCGTTATTTCATTTCATTCACTTGAAGATAATATTGTTAAAAGTTTTTTTAGACCAACTGTTAAAAGTTATCCAAAAGACATACCATTAAACTCAATAAAGGTATCTGATTTTTCTTGCATAGCTAAGAAAATTAGACCTACAAAAAATGAAATAGATATAAATAAAAGATCTAGAAGTGCAATCATGAGAGTTTTTAAAAAGTTATGAAAAAAAATTTTCAATACTATATTGCTTTTCTCCTTTTACTATTTCTATGTTTTCTATGTTTAGAACAAATAAAAACCTCATTTGAAATTAATAGATTAAATTCTAATCAGCAAAACCTAATCATTGAATATGAAAGTTTTAAAGATAGAAATATAAAACTCTTAACACAATTCTATTCAAATAATTCTCCAGCAACAATAGAAAAAAAAGCAATAGAAAATCTTGGAATGATTAAAAAGAAGCCAAAAAAGGTAATTAAAATAGTAAATAAAAAAAATGAAAAGTAATTTTATTAATTGGAGGCTTGTTTTTATTTGTTCATTTATAGTTGCTTCTATTTTTGCAATTTTTTATAAAATCATTTCAGTGCAAATCGAAGAGAGTGTTTTTTTGCAAAATGAAGGAAAAAAAAGATATATAAAATATAGAAATATTAATCCAGTTAGAGGTTCAATATATGACAGAAATAATTTTCCGTTAGCAATATCTATTATTAATTATGATCTTTATGCACTAAAAGGACTTAATAATGATCAATTCTTAAAACTTAAAGACAATATAGCTATAGATGAAGAAATTTATATAAAAAAATTATTTACAAAGAAAATCTTATTAAAAAAGAATATAAATGTAGAAGAGCAGAAGATAATTGATGGTTTAAATTTAGATAAGGTCGAGGTAGAAGTAAGACATAGTAGGCATTATCCTTTAGGAGAACAGATATCTACTTTAATTGGCTTTTATGGAAAAGATAGTGCACAGGAGGGATTAGAAAAAAGTTATGATTCAATGCTTTCTGGACAATCAGGCAGACAAAAATATTTCGTAAACGCTAAGCAAAGAATCATATCCAAACCTATAGATGTAAGCAAAACAATTCCAGGTAGAGATATAGTTCTTACAATAGATTCGACAATTCAATTTTATGCTTATAAATATTTAGCTGAAACAATTGCTAAAAATAAAGCTAAAGCCGGAACAGTTTTGGTATTTGACAACAAGAAAGGAGAAATTTTAGCTATCGCAAGTTATCCTTCATACAATCCCAATGATCCAAGGAGGTCTATTCAGAAAAATAGAGCTCTCATAGATGCTTATGAGCTAGGATCGGTCTTAAAGCCAATAGTTTTCTCTAGAGCAGTTGATCAAGAAATTATTGACCCTGATGAATATATTGAAATACCAAGAAGACTGCAATTAGAAAACAAAATGATCATTGATACAAAAAATCATGAGAAATTAACTCCAAAAGAAATCATTGCTCATTCTAGTCAAGTAGGAGCTACTAAAATTGCACTTAAATTAGGCTATGAAGACCTAAAAAATAATTATTATAATTTTGGTTTTAGCAAACCAATCTCAGTTAATTTTCCAGCTGCTGCTTTTGGTTTAATAAATGCAAAAGAGTTCGCATCTGAAAGAGAGGTGGCAAGTCTGGGGTATGGCTATGGTTTCACAGTAAGTCCTTTCCAGATAACTGCTGCTTATTCTACTTTTGCAAATCAAGGAATCAGAAAAGATTTCAAATTATTAATGAATGATGAAGTTACTTCAAAAAGAATAATTTCTAAGATTTCTGCAGATCATACCCTCGAAGCACTTAAACAAGCAGTAAAGATTGGTACTGGCAAGAAAGCAGATATAAAGGGTTTTAGTGAAGGTGGTAAAACCGGCACAGTTCATAGAACTATCTCTGGATCGGGTTATGCAAAAGATTTATATCGAGCTTCTTTTGTTGGAATAGCTCCTCTTTCAGACGAATCATTAACTATTTTTGTATCAATAGAAGACCCTGGTTTAAATGCATACTCTGGAGGTATGGTAGCTGCACCATTGTTTGCTGAAATTGCAGAAAGTTCTTTAAATTACTTGGGTTATATCGAAGATGAATAAGTTAGAAAAAATACTAGGTATTAATTTCCCAAAAGGATTAAAAATATCTAACGTTACTAATTCAACTAATAAAGTAGTAGATGGCTCAATTTTTTTTGGATTAAAAGGAACTCTTAACCATGGCAGCAAGTATATTAATAAAGCATTAACATTAGGTGCATCTATTATTGTTCATAATGATCCAAATTTTCTATCTAACAAAAGTAATATTTTTTTTATTGAAGATCTTGAAGAAACTGAACAAAATAATTCAAGAGATAAAGTTTATGATTTTTTAACTGAATTTTATGATTTGAATGATATTCAGAATGAAAATAATTTTTTTACATTTACTGGCACTAATGGAAAAACATCATCGGCATACTTATGTCATCAAATTCTTGTAAATGCTGGATATAAATCTATGTATATAGGAACTCTTGGCGCTCAATACAAAGATAAAGAGATAAATAATGCAATTTCATTTAAAACAACTCCGGATATATTTGAACTGTTTGAAATCTTTGACTATTTCAAAATAAATGAGCCTATATCAGTATGTATAGAGCTTTCATCACATGCTCTTGATCAGAACAGATTAAAAAATATATCATTTATAAACTCAGCCTGTATTCTAAATATTGGATCTGACCATCTTGACTATCATAAAGATATTCAATCCTACAAAGATGCTAAATTCAAAATTTTTAAAAATACATGCCCATTAAAGTTAATTCATGAAGATTTAGTGGAAGATGCTAATAAATATCCTTATGTTAAAAATAATCGTTACAACACAACTGTAGTTAGCAATAAAACAACCTCATCAGATATTTTTTATGAAATTATTGAATCATCAATAAATAATACTGTTTTTAAAATTTCAATTAATAATCCACCAATTGGATATCAACCATTTTCAAGAAAAGAATACTTATTTGAGACATCAATTTTCCCTGATTTTAATATAAGCAATCTTGTATTTGCCATATGCTCAGTTGGATTTTCTATTTTTTCAGAAACTAAAATTAACGATTTATTTTTTTTAAAACTTCCCAAAGGTCGTTCAGATTTTATTTCAGATATTCCCGCAAATGTAATAATAGATTATGCTCACAATGCCGAAGGATTTATATTTTTCTTGTCTTCTATTAAGAATTACTTTGATAATTTAATAATAGTTTTTGGTTGTGGGGGTGATAGAGATAAAAAGAAAAGACCAAAAATGCTTAAAGCTGCGATTGACCATGGTAAGAAGGTAATTTTTACAAGTGATAACTCTAGATTCGAATCTTTTTGGGAAATCTATTCAGATGCAATAAATAAAAATGAAGAAAAGAAAGTTATTGCTATTGAGGATAGAAAAGAGGCAATCATCCAGGGAAGCCTTATGTTAGAAAAAAATGATTGCCTAGTTGTCCTTGGAAAAGGACATGAAGATACCCAAGAAATTAATGGAAGCAAGATTTATTTTAGTGATCATGAGGTGATTAATGAAATTTATAAATAACTCAAATGATCTTGCAAAACTCTTAAATATAAAAATTGATAAAGATATAAAAATTTCAAATGTATCAACTGATACAAGAGACCTTAAGCCAGAATCTTTATTCTTTGCAATAAAAGGAGAAAAATTTAACGGTAATGATTATGTAGAAAATGCTATAAAAAAAGGTGCCTGCTTAGTAATAACCGATAGTAAAAGATTTAAAGGCTCTAATAAAAAAAGAATAATTTATGTCAATAATACAGTTGTTAGTCTAAGAAAGATTGCAAAAAATATTCTTAAGTCATTTGAAGGCAATGTAATTGGTATAACTGGAAGCAATGGAAAGACAACCACGACAAAAATAATTTCAAGTGTTTTAAATAAAAGTTCAGGAACATTAAAAAACTATAATAATGAAATAGGAATGCCCTTAAGCATTATAAATGCAAATCCAAAAGCTAAACATTTGGTAATTGAGATGGGCGCAGCTAAACCTAAAGATATTCAGTATTTAAGCTCAGTTCTAAAACCTAATATTGGGCTAATAACCAATATTGGTAATTCACATCTAGAAAAATTAAAAAATATCGACGGAGTTTTAAAGGTTAAATCTGAACTCATATCAAATATAAAAAAAGATGGATATCTTATTGTGCCAAATGAAAATTCTAAACATTTAAGTTTTTGGAAAAGCTTAAGAAATGATATTAATGTAATTACTTTTGGAATAAAAAAATCAGCAGATTTTTATCCTGAGGAAATTAAATACAGCTTAAATAAAAGCAAATTTATAATTAAATCAAAAAAATATAATACAAATATACACATTGAGACATCTTTGTCAGGTGAGCATAACTTAAAGAATATTCTTGCAAGCTATGCAGTTTCATATATTGTCAAAAATTCTGATGAAATATTTTCTACTAAACTTAAAAATAATTTAGATTCAATTATTAGACAAAAACAATCCAAATGGATACGAGGCTCAGTCCTTATTGACGATACATATAATGCTAACCCTGAATCTGTTAAAAAAGCACTAGATTTATTAGCAACATCATCAAAAAGAAAAATTGTTGTATTAGGAGACATGTTAGAGCTAGGAAGACTAAGAAATAAGATGCATAAAGACGTTGGTAAATATGCTGCCACAAAAAAAATCGATATTTTTCTTGGATTTGGTGATTTAACAAAATATGCTGTAGAAGGCTTTGGTAAAAATGGGATATTTTTTAATGATGAGATTCTTTTGAGGGAATTTTTAAAGAAAAATATTCAATCTAAAGATATAGTTCTAGTTAAGGGTTCCAGAGGAATGAAGATGGAGAGGTATATAGATGTTTGAATATTTAGGAACAGTGCTGGTTGATATTGATCCGGGTTTTGATGTTTTAAGATATTTAACAGTTAGAACTCTTGGTGGAACGGTTACTGCATTATTAATATCAATATTACTAGGACCAGCAATTATAAATCTTCTTAAATCAATGCAATTTGAACAACATGTTCGCACAGATGGTCCGGAATCTCATTACAAAAAATCAGGAACGCCTACAATGGGAGGGCTTCTAATTTTATCTTCATTAGTAATCTCTACATTACTGTGGGCCGACCTAGCAAATAGATATATCTGGGTTGTTTTATTCGTAACAAT
>UPTG01001748.1_pt1 | contig 15710 bp, 8 predicted proteins | sample 2160121 | NCBI WGS metagenome assembly UPTG01 (sample SAMN06266255, study PRJEB28933) | marine metagenome | isolation source: Columbia River Estuary | place: USA:Columbia River Estuary, USA | collected 2014-07-27
CGGTTCTTTTCAGTAACAACAGCAGCGGCATTAACACCTTCTGCGGCAGTTGCACGGTTGACTTCAGCAGTGATTTGTGCTTGGTTGTCATCGTGATCAGCAGCTTGCAATATTTGTAAAGCAAGAATGTCTGAATCATTTGCAGTGATTTGTGATTGGTTAGAGTCGACATCTGTACGTAGACCAGCTTCGATACCTTCGGCACGAGTCTGTTCTGCAGAGATTGCGTCAGCGTTGACTACTTCAGCAGCAGAGGCGCGAACAATTTCTGCGTCCAACTGTGATTGTAGGTCAGCAACATCTGTACCTTGCAAGTTCTGTAGAGCAAGAATGTCTGAATCGTTACCAGTTACTTGAGTTTGTAGAGAATCCACAGAAGTCTGTAGACCTGATTCAACACCAGTTGCGCGAACAACTTCTGATAGGATTGCAGAGTTTAGATCTGAATCTGCTTCGTTGAAGTCTGCTTCTACACCATCTAAACGAGTGCTTAGAGCACCTTCTGCAGCTAGTGCACGAGTGCGTTCTACGTTGATATCACCTAAGTTAGAAGAGATATTTACGATGTTAGTATTAACTAGACTCTGTAATGCTGATTCTGCAGATTCTGCGCGTTGCTTTTCAGTAACGACTGCAGCTGCGTTAGTTGATTCAACACCAGACGCACGAGAAACCTCAGCAGTAATCTGTGCTTGTAGGTCATCAACGTCGATTGTAGTGTTTGAATCCAATGCGTTGATCTGACTTTGTAGATCTGAATCTTTAGTAGATCGAGCAACTTCTTCTGCACGTAGATCGATTTCGTTTTGAGAAGCTAGTGATTCAACGTCATCCATCTCACCTTCTAGCAAAGTTGTGCGTAGAGAAAGTGCGTCATCAGCAGCCAAACGTGTCGCAGCTTCTGCTGAAACTTGTGAGTCTGTATATGCAGTTGATTGTGATTTAGCGGTCGCAATACGTGCGGTAATAGTATTACCTACAGTACCGTCTACACTTGCGTCGCCGATTAGAGAAGTATCTTGTGCATCAGCGTGTGCGATTGCAACAGCTTGGTGCGCGTCTGCTTCTTGGTCAGTATATGCTTTTGCTTGAGCAAGAACGTCGTCTGTATCTGCTTCTAGATCAACAACTAACTGATCAATCTGAGACTGCAAGTTTGTATCAGCACTTGAACGAGTCGATGCTTCTGTATCGATGTTAGACTGTAATACCGATTCTGCTGCTTCTGCACGATTCTTTTCAGTAGCGATTGCAGTAGTGTTAGATCCGATAAGAGCAGACATATCTGAATCAGATGCCTGATATGCACTGACGATTTCTGTCAATGAATCTAGGGCAGCTGGATCAGTGTTTGAAGTAATAAAGTCGACTTGTGATTGTAGACCTGCTTCAACACCTTCCGCACGTGATTTCTCGGTAGCAACTTCTGCAGAGTTTGCAACGTCACCAGCAAGACGATCAACAATTTCTTGATCAACGCGAGCGTTTAGGTCTGAGTCACCTGCGATACGAGCAGCATTCTCAATTCCAACGGCGTTACTTGCTTCTGTGATTGCTTCTGCTTTTGCAGTTGCGATACGATCTGTAACTGTGTTGTTTGTTGAACCATCAACAGTTACATCACCGATCATTAGTGCGTCTTGTGCTATAGCATGAGCTTTAGCAGCATTTTCTGCAGTAACGATGTCTGCGCCTAAATCAGTACGAACCTGAGTATCGGCAACAGCACGAGCGTTGATTTCGTCTGTGATGTTTTGTGCGTTCGCAGCTTCCGCAAGAACCGCACGAGCTTCTTCGTCTGCGATATCTTGAGCGTTAACTGATTCAGCAGCAGTTGCACGAGAAACCTCAGCAGCAAGGTCTAGTTGTAGTTGATCTACATTGCCTTCTTCTGTTGTCATTCGTGCTGCTAGTGCGTTGTCAGCAGCGATACGAGCAGTTTCTTCTGTGCCGATTAGACCAGCAAGTGAAGACTCCGCAGATTGTGCACGAGAGATCTCTGTAGTGATACGGTCATTCGCAGCTTGTTCTGCAGCAGTTGCACGAGCAACTTCAGCTGTGATTGCAGAAGAGTTTGCGATAATTGAGGCCGACAATACATCGTCCGCATCTTCAAATGCTTCAATGATTTCTGCGAACGAATCTAATGCATCTGAATCTGTATTGTTTAATACTAGATCGATACGTGAAGATAGTGCAGCGTCTGCCGATTGATATGCCGCTTCGATTGCGTTTTCACGTAGAACCGCACGTGTATTTTCTGCGTCAATGTTTGATTGTAGTACAACATCAGCAGCAGCACGAGTTGATGCTTCTGTATCGATGTTAGACTGTAGTAGTGATTCTGCAGCTAGTGCTCGGTTAGTCTCTACTAATACATCAGCGTCAATCTGTGCTGCAACATCTGCGTTTGCACGAGATGGTGTATAGTAAAGGTTATCACCTTCTTGCAAGTCGTCCGTACTGAACGATGCGAAGAACGCGTCTGCACCAATCTTCTTTAATGAGTCTGTACCGACATCATAGAGAAGGGTGAAACACTGAGCTGGATCTACCATACCTGTAAGGGTTGATTGTCCTTGTACCGCACTTTCGTCAAGTTTGGTATTAAGTACCGCCTTGTCCGCTAATGCTGGGGATTTAATCTGCCTAAATGCCATTAGGTCATCTCCTAAGTTAGTGTTATTGGATTTGAGGATATAATTAAACGTTTAATAATATACTAACGAAATTTGATATAGATGTCCGTCCCTTGCGGGGGGATTTCAAAAAACTGTATAGTATTACCGATGGTTTCATAGACTTCTTCAGGATGCTGAAGAACATCATTCACCCACACATCAATTAAGTCATCACGAACTGGGGTACCATTCAGTGTAAAGAGTGCTGTATTTCCTGGTGCAATAAATGCTTGCGATTCAGGAATAATAGTATCTTTATTAGTTGATGAAGATGTGCCTTCGATAAGATCAAATATTTGGGTTTCCTGACCTGGAGTTGCAGAAACTTCGTCTTGCTTTTGTTTGGCCAAGTTGAAAAGACTTTCGGCAAGTACCCTGTTGAAGGATTTATTATTGATCATATCTCGGAATACTAAGAGTGGTTAATATACTGTTTTTATTTATAACAAAAACAAATTTAACCAGTAGTTATTTTTTATTATTGCCTGAACTGTAGTAGTTCTTGCAGTAATTCCGTAACGTCTTGTAGGTCACTGTCTAGATTGTTGATTCTAGTATGTAATTCGTCTACTTCAGTTTGTGTAGCGACACTTTGTCCATTCAATGTATAATCACCCAGAAGTTGAACTCCTGTGCCATCCATAATAAGTTTGTCATCATTTTGGTGTTGTATTTTAAACTGACTATCATTAAAACCTAAATGTTTGATGATGGTGTCAGTACCATTATGATAAAAACGAGTTTCTTCGTTGGTGCCTACAATAAAGGCAAAGTGGTCATCTATGATGAGGTCGTTTCCAAAAGAAACGCCAGTTGAGTTGTATGCGGCAACTTGAACTACTTGTTCATCGTCTACCACGTGGGTTAGGGAGATAGTACTCCCGTCATTCGCAACGTAGTCTATTCCTTGATGGAGCAAGACACCGTTGAGATATACTTGAATTCTTGATGGACTGTTCGGATCTGGATCGTATTGTAATACGTTGCCAGCGTCGTCTGATCCCGTTATAACTTCGAGTGTTCCGTCAGAGGTATAAATGTATGCGTTAAAAGTAGTTGTCGCAGAGAGACTCTCATCCCCTACAGCGCCAATCTCTACAATCGTTTGAACGCCACCATCATATTCTCGTTTGATGTAGAGTTTACCGTCTTGAGTATTTATACCAATCTCGCCCAGTTTTAACTCTTCAATACTGGGAATATCACCAAGACCGTCAAATGTCTTGATGTTTGCGCCAAGATTCTGTACAACATTACTAATAGGACGACCGACAGTAACTCGTTTGACCTTGGTTCCAGAACCAAACCCGTTGATTGATGTTACTCCGGTTACACCACTGACTCTTCGTATAGGCATGGTATTACCTTGTTACCGAAGGGTTGACTTTGATCTTACCTTCTAGTATTCTTTCTATGATAGTGTTACCTTCTTCGTCATTGAAACTTATTTCAACATCATAGACATATCTACCACGAGTGGATAGAGTATCGGTTTGCAAGTTAGTTAGGGATATTGTAACGATGCCCTCTAAAGGGGGAGTAGGTATTACAGCAGTAAAGTCGATCGACTCTGTACTTCTGTAAGTTTTTTTCATCTTTGCAGATGCTGAGTAACCAGTTAGATCTTTCTTTGACCCATCTGGGTTTACTAACTCTATCTGTAGAGCTAGATCTGCGCCTTGATCAATTGTGAAATCTTCGTAAGTTGCCATTCTGCTCAAACCCTGAGTGTTATAAACTTCTGTTTCTATTTATAACACCCAGATACTTGAGAATATAATTATTCTGCAGAGATATCTTCTACAACCATCTCACGAAAAGAATCAGACGCATCTGACCAATCGAAGATGTAAGATACTGTTACACGCCATGAGTCTTCAGAAGAAGCTGCGTGATAAAGTACTTTCTCTGGTTCGTCATACGGACCGAAGAATGCAGCTTTGCATGTCCACTTACCTACTTCGTCTTGACAACGAACAACTTCTTTTGTCTCTGGGTGAACATACTCGAAGTAACCATCACCACCTTCTGAGTAAGAGAAGATTAGGTTATACCCTGGAGCATTAGCGTTGTTGTGCCATGAGATGAATCCTCCAGGAGGATAAATCGCACACAGTGCATTATGCTTAGTAGATAGGAAATTCATCATACGAGCATTTAGATCGCCTAGATGATGTGTCATATCTCTTTTGAAAATTGGGTCAGCGTTACTAGAAAACATTTGATGTTTTTTCTCAGAAACTTTTAAGTTGTACCCTACTATCTCATCTGGAAACCCGTCATGCATTTTTCCTTTCGCAACGATTTCATCTTTATAACCATGACCAACGTAGTAAGGACGTTGACGCATAGCTTGAGCAGATGTCAAATGGCAGTTTTCTTCAAATCCCTGCATTGTATGCACTTTGGCATATTCGTTTAGAATCTCAAGCAGTTCTGGGTTATTAATTGGAACATGCTTAAGATATTGGTCATTTACCTGTGTCATAAGATTGGTGTATCCTTATTTAAACCTGCAGAGAAGTGACGGATAATCACTGGTCCTGTCTCAGGTTTTGTTATCGCCCAGTTAAGAGCGTTATAATAGTTCCATCTCAAGTCATCATCAAAGATTCCGACTTTGAGATCCTTATATTTTTCTTCTTTCTCAGTCAACCACCAGAGTGAGAACTGATCCCAAGATTTGAGACTGTCCACATACCCTTCTGGCCACCAAGTGTCATTCATTTGTCTGAATGTCAAGTCCCACCAATCATCCATGAACTCACGTACAATCGGTTTGGACATATCATATAAACATACTGCTCCACACAATACAAACTTTGATACACCTTCCGGAGTGTCAAAGTCACGTTCTGCATATATGTAGTCACGGTCATCTGTCAAAGCGGTGAAGACCACATCGTGATCTTTCATTTCATCCCATACTTTGACGATGTCTTCATGCTCTACTTCCATGTCAGCATCAATATACATTGTTATGTCATATGGTGATTTCGCCATACCCCATAACTTCGCACGATAGTGATCGTCACATATAATAATATCATCTGCGACATCTCTACCACGGTCGTCGAGGAATTGTTCCTCTGTCACCAAACAAATCTTGCATTCATCTTCTGGTTCATAATAGTCTCTTAGAGACTCTGCAAGATTGATTGCGTACAAATAAAAGTTGCGTTTCTTGGACGCAACAATAATAAAACCTTTACTCTTTTCCATCTGTCTCGGCCTCTAGTTGGTCTTGTAAAATCATGATTGAGTACATATCGACTTCAATCTTTGACTTTGCCCGACGCAGTTTAGCCTTCAACTTACGGTTCTTAGAGTCCTTGATTTCTTCAACCTCAAACGCTTCTAGTTTGTAATTGAACAGTTTTTCTAGTTTACGTGCCTTATTATGTTCTAAGTCACGCTGTTTTTCTTCTTCAGCTTCTGCCTTTTTGCGAACAACACGATCTTCAGTTTCTTTGTCGATTGATTCTTCGCCTACAGCAGCAATCACTTCATTAAACAATTCATTTTCACTACCGTCTTTGTTGTGACGTAATAAAAACATTTGTTGTCGTGTAACACGACCCACATCATCTTCAAGTTCTAAAATACAGTTGAGTTCTTTTTTCTCTTCTGATTCCCAGAACGCATTATCCATCCATTGCTTACGACTCATTCATATCTCCAGAGAGTTCAATTCAAATTTATAATGTATATATGTCAAAAATAGTGGGGCATTTCTGCCCCACATTCATTCTATTATAACACGTTACGCGTTATTATGCAACCCTTGCGTATAGAGTGTACGTCTCGACCACATTAGTTAGTGAGTTCGAGATTGTTGCACCTACGTAGTTACCTAGGAACGATCGTGCGTAGTTTCCTACGAAGTCACGGTTATAGTTCCCTTCGAATCCACGAGTATAGTTACCAGTGAAATCACCTACGTATGTAGATACGCGATCACGTGAGTAAGCACCTGAGTAAGATGAATTACGTATACGTGCGTATGCAGAGACACGAACTCGTGAGTAGTTTCCTACGTAGTCACGTGAGTAAGTACCAGCATATTCACCAACGAATCCACGGTTGTAGTTACCAGTGAAGTCACCTACGAAGTCACGAGCATATGCGCCTGTGTACTCACCAGCAAACGCTCTTGAATAGTTACCAGTAAAGTCACCAGCAAATTCACGTGTATACTGACCAGAGAACCCACGAGAGTAGTTACCTGTAAACGTTGTGTTGTAGGTACCAGCGTATTCACCAACGAAACCTCTTGCATAGTTACCAGTATAGTCACCAGCGAAGTTACGGTTGTAAGTGCCAGAGTATGCACCAGTGTACTCACCAGCAAATCCACGAGAGTAAGCACCAGTATATTCACCAGCAAATCCACGAGAATAGTTACCTACGTAGTTTCCACCGAAGTCACGTGCATAGTTGCCTGTATAGTTACCAGCGAAATCTCCAACGTAATCACCGACGAAGTTGCCAGCGAAGTTGCGTGAGTAGTTGCCAGTAAATGTGCGACCATAGTTACCAGTAAAGTCGCCAGCAAAGTTAGTTACACGATCACGGGTGTATGATGATCCACGGTTGCGGACATATGCAGATACACGAGTTCTTGCGTATGCAGAGTAACGAGTGCGTGTTGATGTACGAGTGTACTCACCAGTGTAGTTACCAGCAAAGTCGCCTGCGTATCCACGAGCGTAGTTGCCTACGAAGTCACCAGCATAGCCACGTGCGTAGTTACCCACGAAGTTACCAGCGAAGTTAGTTACGCGATCTCTTGTGAAATCACCAACGTAGTTAGTGACACGAGTTCTTGCGTATGCAGAACCACGGTTACGGGTTGAATCACGAATACTATCACGAGTGTATTCACCTACGAAGTCGCCAGCATAGTAACCAGTACGTGTGTAGTTACCGGTAGCAGTATATGTTCCAGTGCGATCACGAGTGAATGCACTAGCATAGTTACCAGTATAAAGTACTTGGCGAGTATAGTAACCAGTGTTGATTGACGTACGAGTTGACGTACGTGCATAGTTACCTTCGTAAGTTGCACCACGCGTACGTCCGTAGTTCCCTACGAAGTTTCCAGCGTAGTTAGTAACACGTGTTCGACCATAATCACCAGTATAGTTACCAGTACGTGTACGTCCGTAGTTCCCTACGAAGTTTCCAGCATAGTTAGTGGCGCGAGCACGTGCGAATGTAGAAGTTCTTTGTCTTACGAATCCACGAGCATAAGCACCTGAGTAATAGAAAGTCCAAACATACGAAGAGACACGAGTACGCGTATAGTCCGCCGAAGCAGTTCCAATATAGTTACCAGTAAATGACGGTAATGCAACTGATCTTTGTTTTGCGCTGTATAGACTCTGATAGTAGTTAGGGGCTTGATATGCATCAACCGTCATATGTACTGTTGAGTTAATAGCCAAATTTACCTGTTGGTAATTAGGATAACCTTGAGGCGCACCGGTTCTACTATTATCAAAATATACGCTAGTATTGTTAGATTCTCCATATTTCATATTTCTGAACCAGAAAGTATATGTGCCTTCTGCGCCAAAGGCTCCATTATATGGATCGTAGAGTATTCTCCACTTATAGTCCCAATAACCACCTGAATATTGCAATGAAGAGAAAGATCCGTAAATTAGTGGGTAAAACCCAGTTGATGTACGTGTATAGTATGCTGCTCCACCTCGGGTATAGTTACCCACAAAGTTACGCGTGTAGTATGCGCCAAGACGACTATAATCTCCGCCATACCATCGTGAGTAGTTACCAGCAAAGTTACGTGCATAGTTACCAGTAAAGTCACCAGTAAAGTTTGTTACGCGGTCACGTGAATAGTCACCCACATATGAGAATGCACGGTTACGTGAGTAGTTACCAGCAAAGTCACCAGCAAAGTTAGTTACACGGTCACGAGAATAGTCACCAGCATAAGATGCAGCACGGTTACGTGCATAGTCACCAACAAAGTCGCCTGCGTAGTATAATCCACGAGTGTATGTATCAGTACGTGCATAGTTTGCAGCATAGTTACGCGCATAGTTTCCTACAAAGTTACCGACGTAGTATAGTGTGCGCGTGTAGTTCAATGTGCGAGTTGATGTGCGTGTTGAAGTACGTGCGTAGTTGCCTGTGTAATTACCAGTGTAGTTACCAGCAAAGTTACGAGCGTAGTTTCCTACGAAATCGCCAGTAAATGTGGTTGCATAGTTACCTACAAAGTTTCCAGCAAAGTTAGTTACACGGTCACGGGCATATGCAGAGTAACGAGTACGTGTTGACGTACGGGCATATGCAGAGTAACGAGTTCTTGTGGAAGTAATTGTAGATACACGAGCATAGTTACCGACATAGTTGCCAGCATAACCACGAGCATAGTTGCCTACGAAGTCACGTGCATAGTTGCCTTCGAAAGAACGTGAGTAGTTACCTACAAAGTTACCGGCAAAGTTGGTTATACGATTACGTGTGTATGATGAGACACGTGCACGAGAGAAGGCACCAGCAAAGTTAGTGACACGATCACGAGTATAGTTAGTTATACGTGTGCGTGTGTAAGCTGCAGAGTATGCAGAGACGCGTGTACGAGTTGAGGTACGAGCATAAGCAGAAACACGGTTACGTGAGTAAGTTCCAGCATAAGCAGAAACACGGTTACGTGAGTAAGTTCCAGCGTAAGCGCCTGTATATGATGAAACGCGTGTGCGAGTATAGTTCGCAGAGTATGAAGAACTACGTGTACGCGAGTAAGTACCTGCGTATGAAGATACACGGCCACGAGTGTATGAAGATACACGATTGCGTGAGAATGTTCCGGTGAAGTTAGTCACACGATTACGAGTATAAACAGAAACACGAGCACGGTTATAAGTGCCTGCAAAGTAACCAGTAAATGCGGTTAGTCTGTTACGTGTATATGCAGAAATGCGTGTACGAGCATATGTGCCCGAGTAAGATGAAGGACGTGTACGTGAATAGTTACCTTCAAATCCACGTGAGTAGTTACCTACGAAGTCACGTGCATATGCCCCAGTGTAATCCCCTACGAAAGTTCGTGAGAAAGTGTTGACACTGTTGCGAGTATATGATGAAATACGATCACGACTATATGCCGAGATACGTGTACGAGCATACGAAGAAACACGATTACGAGTGTAATCAGTATCTACGATTGTGCGTCGTGAGTTTTCTGCAGTGCCACGAGTATGCCATGTTCCAGGCAAAATAGGTGCACCCTGAGCAGAAGATCTTAGTTGATAAGATCCAATTGCACCTGGAACTGATCGCAATGTCTTGGCACGTTGACCAAGTGTAAACGTTATTTGGTCATTGGTCATCTCTTTGAAACCATCAAAGGATGTACCATCATAACAAATTGCGACTGGACGCGCTTCAGTTGGTGCTATAACTGAACCGTCTTTTTGATAAATGTGATAAGCTGTTGTTGTACCGTCACCAAGTGTATCGGTGAAGACATTAGAAACAGCAACTTTATAATCAGGACTTGGGGGAACTGAAGCGAGTTTATAACTTCCATTTCCTTGAGTTGTTTCCATCGTGCTTAATGCACGAGTAACAAGAAGGTCTAGATCCCCATCCGTCATTTCATAGAAACCCGGAGTAGAACCTAGCTCGTAATAACCGACAGGACGTACGAAGTTTGCACCAGACTCATCAGCAGAACCATCTACTTGCTTTAGCGTAGTGGATACTGTAGTACTTGTGATGTTAGACACAGGGTGTGTGCCCGCCACTTCATTGTAGTATGTATCTACAAATGAACCAATATTAACACCACCAGTAAGACTGAGGTTGCCTGTGTCACTGGCGACGGCCGCCGCTAGTGCTTCAGATACGGCATACGCAAGATAATCTTCTTGTGCAGGCGTAAATTCCTGTAAGTCACCATTAGCATTTTGAATTTTTAGTGGAATACTAGATGTTGACACGATATCGCTCTCTTTAAGTTAAAGTTAGTTTAGTCATTACTGCAGTGATGACTTAGGTATATTTATAATAAAAAATCCTCCAGTGGTTAAGGAGTTGTTGGCCAATTTACTTCCGCAGTGGAAAGTATCACTCCTAAATTATCTGTAACATCTCTTAATGATTGACGGTAATTTTTCCATTCTATTCGTTGTTCTTCAGTCAAAGGACTGTCCGTCACTTGAGTCCAATCTGTTAATGACAATTTTCTATTTCTTTCTACTCTAACATCATTTATTAGATCTTCACGATTAAATTCCCATCCACCTAGTTCATTGCTCCATGTGGCATGTTTATTAGGTGCTTCTCCAATAAAAATAAATTCATCGGTAGATGGAACATACCAGTAATAATTCATAAAGTGAAGAAGATCTTCACATCCGTCAGGCATATTATCTTCAGTAACATAAACTATTAGTTCAGTTCCATCTTTAGAAACGCCTTCTGGATCAATACTAAAAGTAGGATATGAAATCCTATTCAGTTTACCAGACTGTCTATCAATGTAGACTATGTATTTTAATTCCATGATGAATTTGCCTTTAATACCTTTCTGTTATTTATATGTCTTAAATTTACTCAAGTCCAATATTTTCAGCAGTAAATGTTGGCGTAAATGTTGGCGTATATGTGGGTGTTGCTGTATATGTGGGCGTTGATGAGTCTGTTGCCGTACTAGAAACTTTAGTTACTGTGTACTCTCCTGAGTTCAACCATTGACTTCCATTATAGAAACCGATTGTATATTGTTTAGTTTGCCCTTCTGAAGGCACATGTGAAACAATAACATTTTGTACTTCATTAGCATTCTGCAAAGTGAACGACTTAAGAAGAACCAATCCATCGTTATAAATTCTTCCTTGAACTGCTTGATCACCTTCAGTGCGGAAGTCAAATGTTACTGTATGTGTAGTCGCAGTATGGTGTACAACATTTTGAGTTGTCGAGAAGATAACACCGATATCATTATCATACAATGTAAACGACTTTGAGTCAAGCAGTTCTACATTAGACGAACCTCTAGGTTCTGACATCGCAGAAGTTGTATTTCCTGTTCTTAACTCAGCAACAAATGTTTCACCTTGCCATCCAATTTCAGAATCTTCTTGACTTCCTGTGCCAGTACGTGTATAATTACCTATGTAGTTTCCTGTATAGTCTCCTACAAATGTTCTCTCGTAACTACCACCAAACGAGTTTAAATAAGAACTAGGTCTACTACGGGTGCTTGTGATAGTAAAGTCAGTGTTTCTTGTACGTTCATAATTTCCTATAAACGAATCACTGGTTGTACTTGTCCTATTATAAGTTCCCTCATATGCACCAGTATAGTTACCAATGAAATCTCTGCTATAGTTACCTGCAAATCCTCTTGAGAAATTACCTGCATAGTTACCAGTATATTCGCCGAGGAAATTTGACGTATAGTTGCCTGTGTAGTTGCCAGCAAAGTCACCAGTGAAGTCGCGAGAATAGTCTCCGGTGAATGGTGATAAAAAATCACCTATGAAGTTACCAGTAAAGTTGCCCACGTATTCACCAGCGAATCCGCGATTATAATTTCCTACAAAATTACCCACAACAAAAGTTCTAGAATATTGCGAAACACCAACTCTAGTAGAATCACGAGTATACTCTCTAGAATAGTTACCACCAAAAGTACGTGAATAATTACCTAAAAAGTTTGCGGTATAGTTACCAAAGAAATTACGGGAATAGTTGCCAGTGAATGTACCTGAGTAGTAATTAGTATATTCGCCTACGAATTCTCTGGCATAATCACCTACAAAACCAGCGGTGAAACCTCTGGTATATGATGAGGATCTATCTCTAGTATAATCTGTTATTCTAGTTCTATCATAGTTGCCAGCAAAATTGCCTACAGAAGTACGTGAATAGTTTCCCTCGAATGATGAAATTCGTATGCGAGCAAAGTTTCTACTATAGTAAAGTGTTCTAGTAGAAGTGCGGGTATAATTGTCAGCATAGTCAACAGATCTTGTGTAATCTCCTGTGTAGTTTCCTACATATGTACGATTATAGTTACCTTCGTAATAGAGTGTTCTACTATAAGCAGAAGGTCTTACTCTAACATAACCATCATGCGGTAATTCCATGGTCATGGGTTGACCATCGATGTCATACTCATTTAACGTACAAATTCTAGTAGACGCATAATATCCCGTACCAGTTGAGGTACGAGTTGAGTATCGAGCATAGTCTCTTGAGTAACCAAGAGTTTGCGTATAATTACCTGCAAATGGAGAAGTAAAGTCTGTAGTATAAGTTGCACCATCACTGTAACTTGCGGTTCTCGTTCTTAAAAAATCTGTCGTAAACTCGGTAGTTGTTCCGGAAGGCGATGTAGTAGAACTGGTAGTTCCTTGGCCCACTTCATAGTATTCTGTACCACCGACTGTTGAAACTAGAGAACCTCTCCAATAATAGATATTATCATTCCCTTTGATTTTAGTAAGTGCACTACCGAAATCTTTAACACGATTGATTACCTTTGATGTACCGTTCCATTTAATATTATGTGTGTATATTGTAGTTTCAAATCCTTCATCATAAGAAGTGTGTGTATGAACTGAGAAAAATGTATTATTTGCAGTGTAGGAGTATGCATTACCTGTGCGTGTAAAGTTGCCAGTATAGTTGCCAATAAAAGTATTAGTTGATCCTAATGTAGCAAAGTTTCCAGTAAAGTTTCCTGTATAAGTACCTTCGTATGGAATTGTTCGAGTGAAATCACGTGCATATACACGTTGATAATTACCTATGTAGTATAGAGTTCTAGTAGATGCTACGGGTATATAGTTACCAATAAAATCACGAGAATAAGAACTGGGCTTTGTTCTAGTGCGAGAGAATGATGAGTTTCTAGATACTATAGAATCACGAGTGTAGTTTACCGCGGCATTTGTGTAATTGCCGATATAATCACCAGTGTAATATCCTGTTCTTGTAAAATTTCCAATATAATCACCAGTGTAACTTGCACTGGTCGTTCTCGCATAGTTACCTGTAAAATTTGTAACTCTGGTTCTGTTATAGTTACCTACGAAGTCCCCAGTATAATTTCCAACAAATGTTCTAGAGTAATATTCGTTACGAACAACTCCTCTAGTACGAGAGAATGTTGAGTAACGAGTTTTTGATACTGTTAGAGTACTAGGTCCTCTACTATATCCTACCATTAAAGGTTCGCCATCATTACCCTCTACCGTTCTAAAATAAGTGCTTACTGCTGTACCAATAGAGTCTCTAGTGAAGTCTCCGGTATAATATGCAGTGTAGGTTACGGTACGGTCTCTAGTGTAAGCAGAAACTCTGGATCTAGTGTAGTTTCTAGAGTAGTTGCCTATATACGAACCACCAAAACTACGAGTATACGATGAGATTCGAGTAGATTGTCTAGTACGATTGTATGTAGAATAACGAGTACGATTATATGTTACGACACTAGGTCCTCTAGAGTAATACGCAACTTCACCATTATCAAGATTTCTACTATAGTATTGTATTCCGGACAATTCAGAATTTCTTGTAAAGTTGCCTACATAGATTCCTGAATAACTGTTAGTGTAATCCGTAATTCTCGTTCTACCATATACTCCAACATAAGCAGAAGGTCTTGTTCTTGTGTACTCTGCAGAGAAAGATCTTTCATAAGAACTTACTCGTGTTCTTTCATAACTATTTGGTCTTGTACGAGAATAAGCACCTTCATATGCTCCAGCATAATTGCCTAAGTAAGAATTACCTAGAGTTCGGTTTCTTTCATAGTTACCTAAGAAGTTGCCTGTATAGTTACCAGCAAAGTTACCATCAAAAGTTCTTGAGAAAGAACCAGCAACATTTCTGGTGTACGCAGATATTCTATTCTTTGTATACGTACCAATATAGTTAGCAACGTTTGTATAATTGACTGATCGAGACGATGTTGGACTTGATGTTGTAAAAGTAATACTCTGATTATCACCGAAGAATGCGGATCTATCCGTCACTAGATCATTTCCTGATCCAGATGTTTGGAACACTTTTACATGATATGATCCTTCAATATTTGTAGAAGCATTAAAAGTAATACTCCCGCCTTCGGTAACTACACTATTGTTTTGATATGTAAGAGATCCTGTGGCATTAGTTAAATTATCATCGTCATCGCCATCGTCTACAATACCAGTTCCGCCTGATCCACCTTGTCTTAGTGTTGCGGATAAAAGACTTCCTTGATTGTAAGATGTGAGTCCTGTGCCATTACTGTATTGTGTTTCGTACAAGTTTACCGGAGAAACTAAAGTTCCATCATAATACAATCCAGCGAAATTAATTGATGAGTGATTATATATTGATTCGGTCCATTCTATATTTACATATTCACTTGTAGTTTTGGTTAGGGAATATTGACTAGGACTGTTGTCTGCTCTACTACTATCAAGTGGCGGTAGATATGAAACGATGTCGAAATTATAGTTTGTTCCTAACGCACGACTATCAAATGAAACTTCGCCAGCGCTTGTAACAATTCGCAATCCTCTATCTATATTGGTATCATAAAGACTTGAGTCATTCATAATAGTAGACGCTTTTCTGACAACAAAGTAATCGAACTCTACTTGCCAATCGTCATAGTATTGAAGATCATATCCAAAGTCTTCACCATCGATAGTAGACATGTATGATCGTACTTCTTTTCCCCAAAAAGAAATTGTCTCGTTTGATTTTCGTATTACAAAGGCATATGGTTTTTCAAAAGTAATATTTTCTGGCGGGTCTGTCTGTAAAGCTAGTTGAGTGACCGATACTTCTGACCAATCACCACCGCCAATTTCAGATGGGTCTTTAACAAAGATCATATCAGTTGCTAATAGACCACCCGGCAAAGTAAATGAGTGCGCACGACCAGCGTCTGTGACAATCAGATTAAGAATGTCTAGTTCTGTATCGGATACAGTAAATGTACCTCCACCATCACGACCTATTATTTTTAAACCATATGGCATTATGAAA
>UPTG01001749.1_pt1 | contig 15708 bp, 14 predicted proteins | sample 2160121 | NCBI WGS metagenome assembly UPTG01 (sample SAMN06266255, study PRJEB28933) | marine metagenome | isolation source: Columbia River Estuary | place: USA:Columbia River Estuary, USA | collected 2014-07-27
ACCATCATTTAAAGCAATGTTACGTTATAATATAACAATGCGAAAAACCTCTATTATTCTAAATTCAGTTGGGCTAGCTGTTTCTTCCTTTTGCTTTTTGCATTGTGTTTTAGTTGTGCTGGTTTTTGCAGGTTTACTAGCGCCTTCCCTCATAGTTATTAACTTTTTTGATGATCCTAGAAACCACGCAATTTTAATTTTTTCTGGTCTAACTTTTGCAGGCCTATCTTTAATCAGGTTAGATATTACCTATTCAGGTGAGGTGAATCTATGGTACGAGAAATTTAAAATTGAGTTTAAAGGTCTTTACAATAAAAACTTTTTAGCTGGAGCAGCCTTATTAAGTTTGTCTTTTATTGTGAATGGAATTTATTCTGAAATGTCAGTGATAGTGGGCGCACTTTTATTATTAAGCATGCATGCACGAAAGCTTGCAAAAGTTAAGTAGAATTACTCGACCGGTATCTCGACTACTTTTGTGGCTTCTTGAATTTCATCCTCACTAAATAACACTTCTGTATTTGCATTTTTAAGCAACACGGCTTGGGCTAAGTTTAAAATTAAGAAAAGAGCTGCTATAAAACCAGTCAGCTTGCCAAGAAAATTAGATGGCCCAACGGCACCAAACATAGAATTTGAAGAGCCGCCTCCAAACGCTGATCCTAAATCAGAACCTTTGCCTTGCTGCAAAATAACCAACACAATTAAAATAATCGCTAAGATTATGCATATAATTTTGATTGCCGTAATAACCATTTATTTACCTTTAAGTTAAGTCATTCAAGATGTTTGCAATCTCTGCAAACTCCTTACCGTCCAGTGAAGCTCCACCTACTAGGGCTCCATCTATTTCATCCTCTTCAAACAGTGCTGCTGCATTGCCTGAGTTTACACTGCCTCCATATAAGACTGAATCTAAACCTATATTAGAAAAACGAGATTGTACTACATCTTTAATCATTTCATGAATTGAATTTATCTTATGAGGTTCTGGAGTTTGGCCAGAACCAATAGCCCAAATTGGCTCATAAGCAATAATAATGGAATTAAGCTCTTTTAAATCATCAAGAGCTTTAATAATTTGTTCCTGCAGGACTTCAGCAGTTTTTTCTTTTTTATTTTGTTCAGCAGATTCTCCAATACATAAAATAGGAGAAATTGAATTTTGTGAAGCTTGGATTATCTTTTGGCGAATTATCTGATTGGATTCATTAAAAAACTCTCTCCTTTCTGAGTGCCCAATAAGGCAAAAGTTACATGAAAGATCTTTTATCATAGAGGCTGAAATTTCACCTGTGCGCGCTCCCTTTTCTTCGGAATCAATGTTTTGAGATCCAATATTAATGCCATAGCCTCCAAAGCGCTCATAAATGTCGTCAATGTATATGGAGGCAGGAGCTATGCCCAGAGATGAATAATTGTTACCTTGAAAATTTTGAAGGAAGTTTTCAGTCCATTCTGCGTTGAAGGTTTTGGAGCCATTAAGCTTCCAGTTTGCTATCAATTTAATACCCATGTATTAGCTTGCAAACATTTCTGCAATATCCTTGGCGTACTTTGAAGCTGTTGTTGCATCATCAGATTCGACCATAACTCTTATTTTACTTTCTGTGCCTGAGGCTCTAATAAGAACTCTTCCAACAGTAAGATCAGATTCAATCTCTTTTATTTTTTGCTGAATTTTAGAATCAGAGAGAATATCTTTATTTTTAACATTAACGCTTATGTTAATTTGTGGCATTTTTGAGTAGTTACGTAAAATTTCAGCAGGATCTTTCTCAAGAATTAGCAGTGATGATATGACTTTCAGGGCAGCGATGGTGCCATCACCAGTGCTAACCAAATCACGGCAAATTATGTGCCCTGAAGGTTCTCCACCAAGCATCCAGCCCTCTTTTTGCAACATTTGGCTAACATATTTGTCACCAACATCAGCTCTTTTAAATTTATAACCTAACTTTTTTACGCCCTCTTCAAAGCCAAGATTTGTCATGGCTGTTCCCACTATGCCTGACCAAGCACCAGTCCTATTTGGGTTTGCATAAGCCAAGATATACATGATGTCATCGCCATCAAGTATGTTTCCATCTCTATCAATTAATACAACTCTATCCCCATCACCATCTAGTGCAATACCAAAGTCAGCTCTTTGTTTGATAACTTCATCCTGAGCGCGCTCAGGATAAGTGGACCCACATTCATGATTAATATTATATCCATCAGGATCCGTACCAATGCATATCACCTCAGCTCCCAGCTCCCTCAAAACAGATGGACTAACTTTATAACAAGCTCCATTTGCGCAATCTAAGACAATTCTTAATGAATCAAATGAAACGTCTGCGGGAACAGTTGATTTGCAGAACTCTATATATCTATCTCCTGACTCATCAAACCTTCTTGCCTTACCCAACTCAGCAGTAGGAACTGGTTTTAACTTACCTTCAAGTAATTTTTCTATCTTTTTCTCAGCATCTTTAGAAATTTTTTCTCCAGTGCCTGCAAATAATTTAATACCATTGTCGAGATAATCATTATGAGAAGCACTAATCACAAGTCCGAATTGATTTCTTAGCGATCTTGTAAGATAGGCTACGCCAGGTGTGGGGAGTGGGCCAAGCAGTCTTACATTGACTCCCGATGCAATAAAGCCAGCCTGAAGAGCTGATTCAAGCATGTAACCTGAAACTCGTGTGTCTTTGCCTATAAGAACTGTTTCCCAGCCCATTTCTTTTAAGACAACGCCTGCAGCATGTCCGATTCTAAGACAAACCTCAGGAGTAATCTCAGATTCTACTGGGCCGCGGATACCATCAGTACCAAATTTAATAGTCATGGAAAAAGATTATAACTCTTCTGCGGGACCCTTAATGGAAGTTTTTTTAGAAGTTTTCTTCTTTGGTTTTTTTGGCTCATCCCAATCCTTTGGAGCTCTTGGCTTTGCTCCGGCCATAATGTCATCTATTTGATCAGCATCAATAGTCTCATAGGTCAAAAGTGATTCAGCCATAGTGTGTAATTTATCTAGATTATCATTGAGTAATTTTGTAGCCTTGGTGTAATTGCTATTAATTATTTTTCTAACCTCGACATCTATGCTATTGGATGTTTCACCGCCTATTCCTTTTGGTGCCATGGATGCAGATCTTCCAAGAAATGGACTTGAATCGTCTTCACCATACTTTAAGGGCCCTAAATCAGATAACCCCCATTTAGTGACCATGTTAGTGGCTATGCCAGTTGCAACTTCTATATCATTAGAGGCACCGGTTGTAATGCCTTCATCTCCATTAATAATTTGTTCCGCAATCCTGCCTCCAAACAAAGCAGCAATTCTGCTATGAAGGTATTGCTTGCTTTGCATGTACCTATCTTCTTCAGGAAGAAACATTGTGACGCCCAATGCCCTGCCTCGAGGGATTATAGTAACTTTGTAAACTGGATCATGCTCAGGGCTCAATCGCCCAACAATTGCATGCCCCGCTTCATGATATGCAGTAATTCTCTTTTGATCTTCAGTCATGATCATTGATTTACGCTCTGGGCCCATCATAATTTTGTCTTTCGCAAGATCTAAATGATTCTGATCTACTTTTTTGTCTTCATATCTAGCAGCAAATAATGCAGCCTCGTTTATTAAGTTTGCAAGGTCTGCGCCTGAAAAACCAGGAGTGCCTCTTGCAATAACTAGTGCGTCAACATCTTTTGATAAAGGCACCTTTTTCATGTGCACTTTAAGTATCTGCTCTCTACCCCTTAGATCAGGAAGATCAACTACGACTTGCCTGTCAAAACGACCAGGTCTTAAAAGAGCTGGGTCAAGCACATCAGGTCTGTTAGTTGCTGCAACAACGATTACTCCGTCATTGCCGTCAAAGCCGTCCATCTCAACAAGCAATTGATTAAGAGTTTGCTCTCTTTCATCATGTCCGCCACCCATGCCTGCACCTCTATGGCGACCAACAGCATCAATCTCATCGATAAACACAATGCATGGAGAGTTTTTTTGTGCCTGTTCAAACATGTCCCTTACTCGAGAAGCTCCAACACCTACAAACATTTCTACAAAATCAGAGCCTGAGATTGAGAAAAAGGGTACTTTTGCCTCGCCAGCTATTGCTCGAGCAAGCAGTGTCTTTCCCGTTCCAGGAGGTCCAACCATAAGAACTCCTCTAGGAATTTTGCCGCCTAATTTTTGAAATTTGGTTGGGTCTCTTAAAAAATCAACTAATTCCTGAACGTCTTGTTTAGCTTCCTCGCATCCAGCAACATCTTCAAATGTAGTAGTTACTTTGCCGCCTTCCATTAATTTAGCTTTGCTTTTACCAAATGCCATAGGGCCACCTCTTCCAGACATTCCACCCTGCATTTGCCGCATAAAGAAAAAGAATATTCCAAGAAGTAATAAAATTGGAAAGGCACCAACTAATAGCTGAGACCAAATTGAAGGCTGCTCAACGCTCTCAAAAACAGTAATAACTCCATGGTCTTCAATTGCATTATCAACAGACTCATCTCTTTTATATATTGGATGGCGTGTCTCAAAACGGGTTCCATCTAAACGTTCACCAAATATACTCATCTGATCGCCCTTATAGGTAATTTTAGCTACGCGATCTGATAGGACCTCTTGTTTAAATTGACTATAAGTAATCATCTCTCTTTTGGCAGAAGATGCATTGTCAACATTATTAAAAACAAAAATTAATGCTGAGCCAAGCAGGACCCAAACTAAAGCATTTTTAAAAACTGCGTTCATAGTGGTTTTTCTCCAAATAAATAAATTTCGCCAGATTTGCTCTTAGATGCAGCTGGCTTATAAGTTTGAACTAAATGAAAACACTTTTCCATTTCTATTCTTAATTTTTTTAACATACTATTTTGAAAGGTTTTAATAATAAATGAGCCATTATTTCTTTTAAGGTAATTAGAAGCTGCTCTTAAAGTAAGTAGATTTAACTCAAAAATATTTTCATCATCAACCGCTCTTATACCTGTTAAATTTGGGGCTAAATCAGAAATAACAAGGTCAAAATTTAATTTTAAAGAAGAAATTTCTTTAATATTATCTATGTTTAAAATATCTTCTTGAAAAAAATTTACATCTTTAATTGGGTCCATCGGAAGCAAGTCAATCGCAAACACTCTTGAAGAAGGTGCCAACGCTTTGATTAATTCACACCACCCACCCGGAGCAGAGCCAATATCCAATACAACACTATTATTTTTAAGAGCTTTAGTTTTTTTTAAAATTTCTTCTAACTTAAAGACTGCTCTAGAACGAAAGCCCAGTTTCTTAGCTTTTATTGCCCATGAATCAGCATGCATTTTTAAATTTAAAAATTATAAATGTTGAACTTTTTCAATCTCAAGATCAATTTTGCCAGATGGAGTTGAAACTGTAACTTCATCACCTTCATTTTTGCCCATTAATCCTTGGGCAATAGGGGTTTGAATAGATATTAATCCAGCCTCTGGTTGAGATTCTAAATTACCGACAATTTTATATGTTATTTGCTTATCATTTGTAGAGTCATATAAATCAATGGTTGATCCAAAGACTACTCTGCCAGTTTCAGGGATTTCTTTGACATCAATAATTTGAGCGTTTGCAAGAGCATTCTCTATTTCCTGTATCTTAGCTTCTAAAAATCCCTGCTGTTCTTTGGCAGCGTGATACTCAGCGTTTTCTTTTAAATCTCCATGGGCCCTAGCTTCTGCTATAGCTTGAGAGATCTCTGGTCTATCTTGAGTTTTTAATTGGCGCAACTTCTCAGCAAGATGTTTTTCGCCAGCTTTGGTTATAGGGAGTTTATCCATTTAAAAATTATATCAAATACAAGAAATTAATTAATTTCTTGTAAAGAATTATAAATCCAATTTTTTGGGTCGGTGCCCAAAGCATCAACCAGCGCAAAAGCTCCAAAAATAGTAGTGACACAAAAAAGTTTATTTTGTAAGGCTGTTCTTCTAATGGAGGCTGAGTCTTCAATTGATTGGCGGCCTTCTGTTGTATTAATCAGCAAACTAATACTGTTATTCAATAACTCATCAACTATGTGAGGTCTTCCTTCTGTAACCTTGTTGATAATTTTTACACCGTATCCAAGCTTTTTAATTGCTTGAGCAGTTCCTTTTGTAGCTATTAATGAAAAACCCTGCTCAACAAGCAGGGGTATTAATGATGATAGATATTTCTTATCTGACTCTTTGACGCTGATGAATACCAGGCCTGATCGAGGGAAGATTTTATTTGCGGCTTTTTGTGCTTTTGCATAAGCTTCCCCAAATGTTGAGCCAATGCCCATAACCTCGCCCGTTGATTTCATTTCAGGTCCAAGAATAGGATCAACTGCTGGAAACTTATCAAAAGGAAGGACTGCTTCTTTTACAAAAAAATAATTTTTTGGCAGAGTATTAGAAAAACCAATATCTTGAAGAGATATACCAATCATAGCTTTCGTAGCCGACTTTACCAATGAATCACCTAGGCACTTAGAAATAAATGGAACTGTTCTGGAGGCTCGGGGATTAACCTCAATAATAAAAACATCATCATTCTGAACTGCAAATTGAATGTTCATCAAGCCAATTACATTGAGCTCGGTTGCTATTTTTTTTGCTTGCATCTCTATTTCATGAATAACATTTGAAGATAGGCTGTATGGAGGCAGGGAACATGCAGAATCACCTGAGTGAATGCCAGCCTGTTCAATATGCTGCAAAATTCCTCCAATGCGAATCTCATCTCCATCTGAGATTACATCTACATCCACCTCGATAGCATCAGTTAAGTATCCATCCAATAAAATAGGTTTTTTATCTGAAACTTCAACAGCTTCTTTTAAATATTTCTCTAGTTCGGCAGGGGTATGTACAAGCTCCATCGCTCTTCCACCCAATACATATGATGGTCTTACAACTATTGGGAATCCGATGGCTTCTGAGGATGCCAACGCCTCTTGAATATTTTTCACTGTGTTATTTGGTGGCTGTTTTAACTCTAACTGATTGGCTAGCGATTGAAATCTCTCTCTATCCTCTGACCTATCAATTGCATCAACATCCGTTCCAAGAATTGTGACTCCATTTTCAAGCAATACTTCAGAAAGTTTTAATGGAGTCTGTCCGCCAAATTGAATAATGACTCCCTCAGGTTTTTCTAAATCAATAATGTCTAAAACTTTTTCTTCCGTAATAGGTTCAAAATATAATCTGTCAGAAGTGTCATAATCTGTAGAGACAGTCTCTGGATTGCAATTTATCATAATAGATTCATAGCCTTCTTCCTGCAGAGCAAAAGACGCATGAACACAGCAATAATCAAACTCAATTCCTTGACCGATTCTATTTGGACCACTCCCTAAAACAATAACCTTTTTATTTGCTGTGGGCTTTGATTCACAGCCCTCCTCATAAGTTGAATACATATAAGCTGTTTCTGTTTCGAATTCTGCAGCGCAAGTATCTACTCTTTTAAATGATGGGATAATGCCCAATTCTTTTCTTGCTATTCGAACTTCTTTGCTACTTGTTCTAGTTAAATCAGCAATTCTTTGATCTGCAAAACCTTTCTGCTTGAGATTCAGCATTTTTTCATAAGAAATTTCAGCAAGCTTTGTATCCTGCAAAACAGCTTCTTCATCAATGAGTTCAAGCATTTGATAAAGAAACCAAGGGTCTATTCCAGTTAATTGGTTAATTTGATCTGTTGTCCAGCCCAACCTCATAGCTTCTGCTACATATAGAATTCTTCTTGCGCCAGGAAAGGTTAATTCATATCGCAGGTTTTCATTTTGATTGATAGAGTCATCAAGAATTTTTTCAAATCCGTACAAGTCCTCTTCTAAGCTTTGTAAAGATTTCTGCATTGATTCTTGAAAAGTTCTGCCTATTCCCATAACCTCGCCAACCGACTTCATTTGAGTGGTTAATCTAGCATCTGCTTGAGGAAATTTTTCAAATGCAAACTTAGGTATTTTGGTAACAATATAGTCAATTGATGGTTCAAATGAGGCTGGCGTCAAACCATTGGTAATATCATTTTGTAATTCATCAAGGGTAAATCCAACAGATAGAAGAGCCGCTACTTTTGCAATTGGAAAACCTGTTGCTTTTGAAGCCAATGCTGATGATCGGCTCACTCGAGGGTTCATTTCAATAACAACAACTCTTCCATCATTAGGATTAATTCCAAACTGAACGTTGCTGCCGCCTGTTTCAACTCCAATCTCCCTCAAAATCTTAAAAGATTGATCTCTAAGGATTTGATACTCTTTATCTGTAAGTGTCTGCGCTGGTGCAACTGTAATTGAATCACCGGTGTGCACACCCATTGGATCAAGGTTTTCTATTGAGCAAATAATAATGCAGTTATCATTTTTATCTCTAACGACCTCAAGTTCATACTCCTTCCATCCAAGCAATGATTCGTCAATTAACAATTCTGCAGTTGGAGAGAGATCAAGACCTTTTTCACAAATTTCTTTAAATTCTTGAATGTTATAAGCGATTCCTCCCCCAGAACCTCCAAGAGTAAAAGAAGGACGAATAATGCATGGAAAACCAAGCTTATCCTGAACGCTTATTGCCTCTTCCAAAGAATGAGCAATCCCAGATCTTGGAGTCTCAATACCAATTCCTTTCATGGTTTTATCAAAAAGTTCTCTGTCTTCCGCCTTATCAATTGCTTCACGTGAAGCTCCAATTAACTCAACGTTGAATCTTTCTAAAACTCCCTCTTTCGCTAAGGTTAAGGCTGTATTTAATCCTGTTTGCCCTCCCATAGTCGGGAGTAATGCGTCGGGGCGCTCTTTTTCAATAATTTTTTCAATGGATTCCCAATGTATTGGCTCTATGTATGTTGCATCTGCCAATAAGGGGTCTGTCATGATGGTAGCTGGGTTTGAATTTACTAAAATAACTCTAAAACCCTCAGCTTTTAATGCTTTGCAAGCCTGAGCTCCAGAATAATCAAATTCGCAAGCCTGACCAATAATAATAGGCCCAGCACCAATAATTAGTACAGATTTAATATCAGTTCTTTTTGGCATTGATTTCAATCATAGAGTTAAATTTCATAAAGAGGCTTTCAAGCTCATGCGGTCCAGGGCTTGCTTCAGGATGTCCTTGGAAACTAAATGCTGGCTTATCCTGAAATTCGATTCCTTGCAGACTTTGATCAAACAAAGATATATGAGTTGGAATAATGTTATCTGGCAGACTGGATGATTCAACAGCAAAACCATGGTTTTGGCTGGTGATAAAAACAGTTTTTGATTTAACGTCTTGAACAGGGTGATTACCGCCGTGATGACCAAATTTCATCTTGTAAGTCTTGCAGCCACCTGAAAGCGCAAGCAACTGATGACCTAAGCAAATACCAAAAATTGGAATATTAATCTCTAGTAATTTTTGAATTAGCTCAATTGCATATGTGCAGGGCTCTGGATCGCCTGGTCCATTTGATAAAAATACTCCATCAGGCTTGTGCTCCATAAGTTCAGCAAAATTAATTTGGGCATTGACCACCTCAACCCGACCTAAATGCTTTCTTAGAAGCCTTAAAATATTTTTTTTAATCCCAAAGTCTATTGCAACAATAAGTTTGTCATTTTTAACTTCGTGATAGTTGGGCCAGGTGCCCTCTTCCCAGAAAAAAGAGTTTTCAGTAGTGACTTCTTTTGCCAGATCTAGACCCTGCAATCCATTGAACTCACTCAAGGCTTCTTTAGCCTTATCTATAGAATTTTTATTACCGGGGGCAATGCAGGCTTTAAGAGACCCGTGATCTCTAAGCTTTGCAGTAAGAGCTCTTGTATTAACTCCTGCAATACCTATTGTATTTTTTGACTCTAGAAAACTCTCTAATGATTGTGTGGCTCTCCAATTGCTGTAATTATTTGGCAAATCTTTAATTACAATTCCGGAGGCAAATATATTTTCTGACTCGCTATCTTCATCATTTACCCCAGTATTTCCTATGTGTGGATGAGTAAATGCAATGATTTGCTTGGCATAGGAAGGATCCGTAATAATCTCTTGATAGCCAGACATAGAAGTATTGAATACAATTTCTCCTACTGAGAGCTCTTGAATTCCAAAACCTAAGCCCTCATAAACTGAACCATCTTCAAGAATAAGAATTGCGGGAAAAGACATCAAAGATTACCTCTAAAAAAGGTAAAAAAGAAAACAAAAAATTGTGAAAATTGGGGATTTAATGAGCTAAAATTGTGCGCTAGCATTAAAAGGGTACTTTATAGGGATAAGTCCTTAACGTCCATAAGATTTTAAAAAAAATGAAGATAAATTTAAAAAATAAAGATCAAATCTCTCAAATGAGAATTGCAGGACAATTGGCTGCAGAAGTTCTTGAAATGATTACGCCGTTTGTAGTGCCTGGGGTCAGTACTGAGGAATTAGATCGAAGATGCCATGATTATATTGTCCATGATCAAAAGGCTATTCCTGCAAACATTGGATACAACGGGTTTGAAAAAACTATTTGCTCCAGCGTAAATCAAGTTATTTGTCATGGGATTCCATCTGAGAAAAAAATTTTAAAAAATGGAGATATTCTCAATATTGATGTCACGGTAATTAGGGACGGATGGCACGGCGATACTTCAAAAATGTTTTTAGTGGGCAAGACTCAACCCCATAGCGAAAGACTGGTGCAAGTAACCCAAGAATGCCTTTACAAGGCAATAGAGGTAGTGAAGCCAGGGGCGCATCTCGGTGATATTGGAGCAGTGATTCAAAAGCATGCTCAAAAAAATCACTACTCAGTAGTAGAAGATTACTGCGGTCATGGGATTGGGCAGGTTTATCATGAAGACCCGCAAGTTCTCCATTACGGTAAAACTGGCAAAGGATTGCAGATTCAAGAAGGCATGTGTTTTACAATTGAGCCTATGATCAATCAAGGATCAAAATTTACCAAGCTGCTTGACGATGGTTGGACCGTTGAGACACAAGATGGTAGAAATTCAGCTCAGTGGGAGCATACCCTTGCGGTTACTGCATCAGGTGTTGAGGTTCTTACCAAACGAAATGAAGAGTCCTTTTGACGGAAGCCCTGGCAAGCATCAATCAAAGTTTTGAAAGAAACTATCGCAGTATTTTTCAAAAGCCTGAGCTAGTACAAACCTACCTTCATCAAAGATCAAAAGAGTTTGATCGGATGATTAAAAAAGAATTTATACAAAGAAAACTTGATACTGATTTTGCGCTTGTTGCCTTAGGAGGCTATGGAAGGAAAGAACTATTTCCCTCATCGGATATTGATATTTCAATCATTCAATTAAAAACAAAAACATTAAAAGTTGAGGAGATTAAAGACTTCATTGGTTGGTTGTGGACGCTTAAAGTAAAAATTGGTCACTCTGTTCGCACAATTAAAGATATTGAGAAGATTGCAAGGTCAGATCTCAAGGAATTTACTTCCTACCTTTCGTATCGGATTATTTACTGCAAACCAAATCATATTAATGGTTTAAATCAAGGCCTCCAGAAAATTTCAATTAAATGGAGTAAAAATAGATTTTTTAAACATAAAAAATTAGAGCAACTTGACAGATTTCAATCTTTTAACTCAACTGAATTCAGCCTCGAGCCTGATCTAAAAGAATCACCCGGATGTTTGAGGGACTTTCAAACTGCATTATGGATTCTAGAGCATTGCTTTGGGTTAAATAAATTATCAGATTGTGTCGATGCTAATTTATTTTCACGAAAAGATGTTGCTAATATCAATCGCTCCTATTCACACATCAAAACACTTAGATTTGCTCTTAACCTTCATAGCACATCAAATCGAATTAGCTTTGAGAATCAACTCTTGCTAGCCAAGAAATCAAAGCTGAGATCTTCAAAAAAATCATCTGATGTTGAAAAATTTATGCGGCTCTTCTTTCTTCATGCTGCAAAACTTTCTGATTTTAATGAGATGGTTTTTCAGGCCTATGAAGATCAACTATCCATACTCAAAAGGCCCTACACAAAAAATTTCTATATTTTTAAAGATCGCCTGGGGATAAATAATCAAGTTAACCTTATTAAAAGCCCTGAGATAATTTTAGATAGCTTCATTCAGATCGGAAGGCTCAAAAAAGTTAATGGGCTAGATTTTAAATCCATTCAAAAAATTCAAAAATCTTTGCCAAAAATCAATCCTGAATATTTTTTAAATCAAAAAGCTGGGTCCCAGTTTCTTCAAATCCTAGCTTCACCTAACAATCTATCTACCATCCTAAAAAAACTTAAGCAGTTAGGTCTTATGAAGAGATTAATCCCTGAATTTGGAGAGATTGAGGGTCAAATGCAGTTTGATATGTTTCATGTTTATACAGTTGATGAGCATACCTTTAAGGTTGTAAGAAGCATGAGGCAGATGCAAATTGGAAAAATTGATGATTCATTAAAAATTGAACATGAGCTAATCAATAAATTATCAAAAATAGAATTATTGTATCTAGCTGGAATTTTTCATGACCTAGGCAAAGGAAAAGGCGGGGATCATTCTGAGATAGGCGCAAAAATAGTTACTAAGTTCTGCAAAAGGCTTAAACTCTCAATTCACGATACCGAGCTTTTAGCTTGGCTGGTTCAAAATCATCTTGTGATGTCATCAATGTCTCAAAAAACAGATGTTCATGATCCTCAGACTATTTTAGATTTCACTAAAAATGTGAATAGCTTAGAAAAATTAAACTACATATACATGCTAACCATCAACGATATCAGGGGAACAAATCCAACATTATGGAACTCTTGGAAGCATGACTTATTGAAACAACTTTTTCTCTCATCCCGGAGAAAACTCAACCTAGAAGAAACGCAGAGCAGCCAGCTAATTGTCCAAGAAAGGAAAGAGACCTCCCTCAAAACCATCCCTAAAAAAAATAGTGAGCATGTAATAAAAATATGGAGCCAATTGCCTGATACATATTTTTCTAAATACCGGCTTAAGCAGCTATCAAATCAAGCTAAAGCAATCTCAAACTCAAATAAAGAAACAACGGTTTTGGTTAACAGCGGGAAGAATGTAATTGAAATATTTATTCATACGTTAAATCAATCTGGTCTGTTTTTTAAAACAGCAAGAATTTTTGAACAGCTCTCGCTTGAGACGATCGATTCAAACATTCACACAACAAATGACGGTCAATATGCAATGAATACATTTATTTGCAAACATAAGGTCCTTGGCAGTAATTTAATTCAAAGAGATGTGCAAAATATTGAACAAAAAATTATTTCTGAGATTTCTGCCTCGACCTTAACGGAGACCTCAAAGCCAAAAAAACAAAATAGAAAAATGCCTTAAAGGACTTATTATTGAGCACCCCAGAGTTAGTTTTTCAATGCGCTTTGATCAACAAAAATAAAGTCGCCAGGACGGGCTCCCTCTTGGATAACCGTTGCATTATCAATCTCCTCTTGTGTTTGATAAATACCTGCTGTTTGTAACCCATGGAAGTAACCAATAGCAAAACCTTCTTCAAAACGCGTTGCAACATCACCCCCGACACTAAATTGCGCTCCAGGAAGATAGTCGACACCCTCGGGAACACTTGTCACTTTGTTTGTAATATGAGAAAAATTAAAACTGACATTGGTTTTAAAGTCTCTTGAAGGCTTGTTGTGATAAGCCAATTCAAGCTCAACACCTTTATTGGAAACATTTCCTGCATTAATAATAGGTGAAGAACCCCCCGGCCCATAGGAGCCGATTATTCCAGAAACGTCAGGTTGAAACAATAAATCGTTTGTGTTTTTAATAAAATAGTTTGTGGTTACATCAAAAGAACTCAAAAGCGTTAAATCAAGACCAGCATTAAACTGCCTTGTCGTTTCCCACTTAAGATCAGGGTTAGCATTTCATCTGTAAAATCATATAATGAGCTGATAGAGTCACGATCAGCTTTTATTTTTAAAGATTTTTCTCCGATAAAGTAAGAAGAGAGTCCTCCAAAATAAGAGAGTGTGGTAAGTATCGTTAAATTTAAAATTGGTTCTGTGGTTTTTTTAGTCCAAGCAATAAATATTTCTGGAGGAATTAACCCTAGTAAAGTCTCTGACACAAAGAAAAATGAAAAAACACCCAGTTTAGAAAATGTTTCTGTAATCGATTCTAATAGTTCATTGATATTAAAAACATATTTATTAACTAAAAAAAGGAGAATTAAGATACATGAAACGGGGATAATAGTTTTTTTAATACTCTCCCAAATAAACATGTAAAAACCTGTCCTTGAATAGTATATATGCATTAATTTGGCAATCTCTTTTTTTGTTTTTAGTCTTTTTTTTCTAGGCATTTTAGTCTTTTAAACTACAATTACAAAAATAAGAACTTAATTTTTATAAAATCAAATAATAGTTAAGATTAATATTTTTTTACCAATTTAGTACTTTCGCAGTAAAAGATATCAAATGATTTGGCTTACGGATACAATTGAATTTCCTTCCTATGAATCTACCTCCAACGAGGGCATTATTGCTTTAGGAGGAGATTTGAGTGAAGAACGGTTAATTCACGCATATAATAATGGAATTTTTCCCTGGTATTCTGAAGGAGATCCAATTGTTTGGTATTGTCCACATAAAAGAATGGTTTTATTCCCAGAGGCTATAAAAGTTTCAAAATCCATGCAAAAGATCATGAACAACAACAACTATACAATCACTGAAAATAAGGCTTTTAGTGAGGTGATTTACAATTGCAAAACAATCGACAGGAAAGATGGTTTTGGAACTTGGATTACGGGAGAAATGGAGCAGGCTTATATTAATTTACACCAAAAAGGACACGCAAAATCAATAGAAATTTGGCTCGGAAACGAATTGGTTGGCGGTTTATATGGTTTAGAAATAAACAATATATTCTGTGGAGAAAGTATGTTTAGCAAAGTTTCTAATACTTCAAAATTAGCATTCATACATTTGGCTAGGAATAAAGAATATACTTTAATAGATTGTCAAATTTACAATCAACATTTGGAGCGTTTGGGAGCAAAGGAAATAGATAGAAGTACTTTTTTACAAATCTTAAAAAGTTAATTTTTGACAACTATTTATGGCATAATAGTTGCTTTTTTCTATTTAAAAAAGAGAATATGAAAAAAAAAGTCCTTTTAATTTTATTTTTTTTCACAATTCTGATTTCTTTTTCACAGGAGAAATTTGGAGCACCTTATTTTACAGGAGCTGCAAACGTTACTTTTGCAGTCAATGAACATTATACCCTAGAACCAGATGATGGAGAGTCTCTTTTAATACCTTCTGCAATCTTTCTTAGAATGGGTTTTGGCTATGAGTTTAAAAAAAGAATCGCTTTAAGTCTAAACGGTGGATTTGACTTTGGTAATGGTTTAAATGCTGTTAATCCAGATGATATTGATATTTATCGCCAATTGGCCGGCGGCGTTACAGCAGCACAACTCTTACACGGTTCTGCAAATCCTATAGGAGGACAGTCGGCACTTATCAAACTCAAATGGGGGGTAAGTCCTGAAGAAATGCTCATTCCCAACGCACCAAAGTTTATTAAATGCGCGCTTGGTGAAAATGTGAAGCAAGCAAAGTGGGGGGATTTCAATACGATAAGATTTCCACAAACAAGAATGGGTGTTGAACAAGTATTTTACGATGGATTTTACCGCGCTAAAGCATAGCAAAAAGAGTGGAATGCATACAGAAATG
>UPTG01001752.1_pt1 | contig 15683 bp, 8 predicted proteins | sample 2160121 | NCBI WGS metagenome assembly UPTG01 (sample SAMN06266255, study PRJEB28933) | marine metagenome | isolation source: Columbia River Estuary | place: USA:Columbia River Estuary, USA | collected 2014-07-27
CATTCTGTGGTCAAGCAAGCAATCTAATGAAATGATTCCTCTCGACGAAAGAATTGACCGGAAAAGAAAAAAGTTAAAAAGAACGTGGCAGAAAGGCACGACCAGCGAAGCAAATTGGCTCCTTTCCAATGGTTCCCAAATTACCATTAAAAACGAGAACTCAACTTTCAATTCAAACCAATTTTTACGGTAAGAATTTAGTTCTTAGGCAAAGCATCAAATGGGCTTCCCGGTAAGGGAACATTTTCAAAGGGATTGGATTGCTTCCCCGCTGGGGCAGGAACATTATCGAATGGGTTATTACTCAAGGGCGATTTAGGTTCTTGCTCACTATTGCCCATCTCATCAAAAGGATTACTCGAAGGTAAACTTGGTGAATCGAAGGGGTTAAAAGGACTAGAGTTAGGCACTTGATCAAATGGATTTGCTTGAGGTGCCGGAACCGCTTGGTCGAACGGATTGGCTTGTGGTGCCGGGACCGCTTGATCAAATGGATTAACCGTGGGACGAACTGTTTGTGAATTAATTACACCAACAGGAATTGTTTTGCCTTCATAAAAAGGTACAAATACATCCTCTATTTCTTGCTCTATAAATCGCTCGATTCGAGGACGGTGGTCATAACTCCAAACGATACGAACTGGGTCATTCACATCAAACTTATCAAAGAATGCCAAGGTGGTCGGATTATACCCACCACCAGATTCAGGCATGCCACCAACCCATTTTGGGTAAAACCGCCATGGTAAAAAACTATCCTCGCTTTCCACGTCAATCCATCTGCCTCCTTTTTGAACAAGAATGCCGTTCATAACCCCTTTTCTTTTATACGGATTGATGATTTTTATTGAACGAACTCTTAGATGCCCATCCCAAAACCAATCCAATTGTACCCGGTTTCCGACGACGAGTTCTTTAAAAACACCTAGCGTCTTTAAATCAAAACCACCCCCTCGGGCAGGCGAGCCTCCTAACCAAGGCGCAAGATAACGTTCGAGCAAACCTTGATCCTCCTTAACCTCGACCCAAGCATCTCCTTTAGCATTAAGAATCCCCTTTAAATTTCCTGCCTTTTTGATCATGAAATCTTCTCCCCATAAAGAGAGAGAAAAAAGGAAGAAAACGATTGGAAGAAACTTCATAAACCTAGTTTCATACTAGAAAAAAATTAAAATTCGTCAATAGACGTAACGATAATAAACTTCGAGCATCAAGGTGCAAAGAGTAGTACGATAGACTTCAGCATCCTGTCCACCCCGACTTGAAGTCTTTCCTCCCCCCTCTTTAGGCCAACTTCCGTCGGGGAGTTGAGAATTGAGCAACATTGGTTCCATCTTTCGATTCCAGGCAGTCCAATAGGCTCCCCCATAATTAAAAAGGGCCTGGGCATCATAATACCAGGAATATAAATTTGCATCCCCACTCGTATAATCCATTGCCAAGTTATTCTTCAAAATATGTTCCATTGCCTTTTTTAAAGTTGCCCTCTTTTCCTCTTCGGATGGATGCCCATGCTTCCATGATTGAAGACCAAGCGAACCCACCCCGGTTAACTTGTGTTTTATATTCTTTGCATCGGATGCCTTACGATACCCAAATCCTCCATTTCCAGAGGAATAGACCCGATAAAAATTTTTGACCGAAGCTTCCAATGCAGGTTCAATACCTGGAAAAATTGCTCCCGTATTATACGCCGCCTTCAGGGCTTGGAACTGCCAACCACTCACGGATGTATCGCTCGATTGTTTTTCATTTTTTCCAAAATCTACGAATCGTAGATTATCTACACCGGGCCTTTCTTCCATGTAGACCCATCCGCCATCCTGTTTTTGTCCGGCGACAATTCGGTGGATTGCTTTTTGCAAGATCGGAAGTATGAAATCTTTCTCAGTCATGCCGTAAGCTTCCGCAAGGGCATAGGTTGCAATTCCATGTGCGTAGGCGGATCCGTGTTTATTGTTGGTAATGTAAAGCCAGCCATCCTTTTCATCACCAAGTTCAACCAGATACTTAATACCCTTCGCTACCGCCTCTCCATATTCGGGAGAGTCAGTCAGCTCACAATGTCCCAAATAACAAAGAAGGGCAAATCCAGTCATCGCTCCTTTAGCATTATTCCCCCAAGAACCGTCTGTATTTTGATCCTGATTCAACCAGTTTAATGCTTTGATAACTGAAGCTTCAACCCGATCCGGGTTCTTCACTCCTCCCCGGGCAAGTCTTGCCACCCGACCCACCTTATCGCATCTTCCACTCATTGACTTTGGCACAGATACACCAAGTGAATTCACCGCGGCTCGAAGATTTGTAATTTTGTCTCCCTTTGCTTTAGAAATAATATCGTTTGGATCTTCCACCCCACGAAAAACAGTGGGATCAAATGCAAGGGCATTATCTTCATTTTCATCGAAAATCAAGGCATTAGGGTCACCTACATCTTTATTCTCTTTATCCTCACCAATTCGAGAAAGAAGTAAGTCTTTTGAATCGGCTAATCCCTGATCAAACTCTCCCGGTTCAATGACTTCCTCAATATTTTGAGAAGAAACTTTGGTCTGTTCTGAGACACCGCCTTCTGCTCCTGCTGTTGCCGGATTAAAAACCTGTGCTTCACGCATGGCATTTTGATTGTCCTCATTTGCTCCACCGAGTGCATCAACTCCCTCTCCCCTTCCGCTACTACCCAAGCGGGCACGTTCACCGCCCGATGCCACATCCGTTCGCTCACTTTGGGGAATAGTGGAACCTTCCGTTTCATTTCCAGATACCTGCCCGGATTTAGCAATAGTTGACTGACGAGACTCAGGGGGAGTAATCAAAAGAAAGAGAAAGGTACCCAAACTGAGAAGCAGTAAACTATAAGACATTCCCAAATTCAGCCAAGGAATCGGTCCCGCTCCCTGCGATTTTTTTTTCTTCTCCTCAAAAAAAGCAAGATGGGACAGAACTCCAACCCCAAGTGCGGAAAAAACCAATAAGGACGAGAGAAGAATATTCCCGACAAATAAATTACCGACTACCGCCAACCCAAGGGTCGTAGAAAGAATGAGGGAAAGTATGGTTTTAATATTCATGCCATACCTCCCAGGTTAGAAAATTTATTTTTCCTCTTTATGTTGGAAGTATAAAGGGAAACATCAGTATTTGTGAAGATCAATCAGCAGATGCATACTTATTTTTACAGCCCTTACAGCAAAATGCAATCGTTTGACCACTAGAGTTCTTCGTAGTGATTGCCGGATTCGCTTTACGATCCTTTTTGACGGGACACATTTTGTTAATAGTGGAGCTGTTTTGAGAGGTGTTGCTTACTTTTGCATTGTAACGACCATCTTCCTGACCTCCGCCATATTTACCTAAGTCCAAGCCAATTTTTCGGGATGCATCCATGATTAAATTCATATAGTAGGCAGGGTCACCCTCAGAGTTTACATGATATTCGTCACTGAATACAATGCCATCACGGTTGCGAATATTATCACCATTTTCTTGCCAATAATAAGGCTTTAAGTTTTCCCCTGCTCCTGAAAGGTAACCATCTCCTCGCCAGGCATTTTCAACAAATTCTTTAAATGATTTGGCAAAAGTCTTGCCACGGTCGACTTGGAACATGATCCCTCGGTACAGCCCACCATAGCCGTTCAACCCTTTTTTAAGATCGTTCAAATCGTCCATGTAGTGATCTTCTGGTTTACGATTGAAGTTGGGAAGGTGGTATGCGGGTTGGGCTTCATCTTGGAAGACAAGTGCTAACACATTTTCCTTCTTTGCCGCGTCTGCAAAGAATTTAAGTGTGCGTTCTCCTTCACCATCCACTACCAATACTCGGCGATTGTAAAGATCTTCGTCGTTTTTGTAATAGGGAAGCAACGCGTTTTTGAGAAGAGTATCTTTCATCTCATCTAGTGCCTTTCTTGTGCTCAGAATCGAACCACTTCCATCCACGTGCATCATAATGAAAAGGTTTCCATCTTTGGGAAGGTGGTCGTAATCCCAGTCGTCGCGTCCTGCTCCTTCGCCATCGTTAATACCTATTCCGACACCGACATCTGCCACACCCAATCCAAGAGGATGAGTGACCCTACCAGAAACCAAACCGGCTGCTGCACCGGCTCCAGCACCTCCAACCAATCCTGCTACTCCGCCAGCTACACCAGGTGCCACTGCAAGTGCAGGTCCACCCATTTCACCAGGATTACTGGCTGGGTTTGTGGGACTAGTCATCGCGGAGATTTCCTCCCCGTCACTAAATCCATCGCCATCGCTGTCAGAGTTAGAAGGATCTAATCCGTAAAGAGCTTCTAGTGAGGCCGGGACTCCGTCTTGATCGTTATCAGCTCCGGGAGCTGGTGTACCCGGTTTGCTGGTTGGATCTCGAGGGTTAGACATTCCCTTAATTTCGTCCGCATCGCTTACTCCATCCTTATCAGAATCGCTGGATTGCGGGTTCGTTCGGAAAGAAGACTCCATTGCATCCGAAATTCCATCGTTATCTGAATCAGGTCCTTCCGGTTGACTGGGTGCTGCGGGGGTGTAGGTTCCAATTCCTCCTAGTGCGGGAACTGCCTCGCCCTCCATTACCGCTTGGCCAATTCCAGCCCCAAGTCCAGCAAAACCTGCTGCGGCGCCCACTGCAGGGCTACCTATGCCTGCCCCTATTCCTTGGGATGGAAAGTTGTATGCGTAGACCTCAGACCCTTTTCCTACTCCCGGCATCGTGCCTTTTCCAAAACCGTCTCCATCTTTAGCAAAATCTCCTACTTCACCCAGTTCCTCATCATTAAAATTTCCGCGGCGAGCATCGGGGACAAAATTTCCCACGTCTACCCGATCATTTCCACCGCGATCCAATCCAATATCTTTTCGATCCAATCGCGCCACAGTGTTACGGTCATTGTCATCGATAATAATTAGTTCGTCATCGTCTAATCTAGCTAATCTACGATCTAACAAGCCCACATCAACATCATCCTCAATTACAGTACGATTTCGGCCTCCACTTATTCGACCGTTCCCACCATTTCCTCCGACTACACGTCCGTTGCCCAAGTCATTCCCTGCAAGTCGAAGATGCCGATCATCGTTATCCACATAAACGATGTCATCATCATTATCACCAATCAAAGCGGTTATCTTTTCGTCGCCTAGTACAAGCCCATCAAGACGATCATTGTAAGCGACATTTGCACCGGCAATAAAGCCAGCTGCGTTAACCGTTACAAATCGCTCCACTGAATCTGATACCTCTCCAGACTTAGGATCTTTGACAGTGTAAATTACTTTGTATTGCCCAGGAGTAGAAACATCAACAAAGGAGACTGTTTCGACAAATGCGGTTAGATCTTCATCCCCATCAATCGCTGAGTACCCTGGGTCTACCCAAAGTTTGCCGACCGGCCAAGGTATACTAGTGCCTCCAGTTAAGGTAATCACAGAAGATTCTATCTCTGCTTCCTCGGAAGCACCAACGACTTCGCCCTCTTCCGTAATAGAATCGTTTATTACAACCTGTGGGTCTTGTTGAGATCCCCAATAGAGAAGGGCTCCAAATCCTAATGCCAAAGCATAGCCTGCCGCTAAGCTAGACAATGCAACGGTTCGATGTTTTGGATTGAGTTCTCGTTCTTCAGACTGCGACTCGTCTACCGAAGTCTCTTCAATCGTCGAATCCGTCGCTTCCTCGTTCTTCTCTTCCTTCTTCATTTTTGGTACTTTCTTTAGTGGTTTGGACTGAAAGGTTTCTATACTGATTAAATGCTAAGTGAGCCATTACAATTTGGCCGAGTATAATCGCGAAGCCAAATAGCAGAAAAAACGGGCTGGAAAGTAAACTCGTCTGAACCAAACCCAAAAGAACGCAGCCTAGTAAAAATGTGCCCAAAATAATAGAAATAAGAAGTTCTTTCGACATGTAGACTATAATTCGAGCTGTTGTAAACAGAGGCAAGGTAAAAGAGCAGGCTTTCGGGACATTTTAAACATTACGAAAAAGAATTAGTAATGCAAACCGAAGAAGATCCCTCGGAAACTGTACTGATGAGAATAAAACCATTTTATTAGTTCTGCCACTAGTATCAAAATTTGGACAAATAATCGGAATTACGCTAAAATTTGATTTCTTATAAAAAAATTCGTCATTCTTACCCGGTCCAATTGAGGGAGAACATTCTTTTCATTGCACTTTCCAAGGAACATTGTCCGAGCGCAAAACGAGGGGAAGTTCAGCAATAGGAATCCAGTTATAATCTAATTTTCTTAAAACTGCTTCGTCTCGAATTTTATTAAAAATCGCAAAATTTTCTGAATCGGAAAAGACAAAGAGGTTCAAAAAGAAATTTTGACGAACTAAACGGGGGGCATCTCCAACCGAGGAGAGAAACAAATCCAATGCATCATCATTCATCGGATCGACTCCCCTGCTTGGATCGACTTTTACCTGGAATCGCTTGTCGGGAGTTTGATTCCATACCAATCCATCTTCATTCTTTTCTACCGAACCGATCCCCAGCGAAATCATCGGATACATTTTACCATGTGCCACGATAACGGGGAGTGGCTTTTTACGCGTATCTTTTTGTTGAGGCAGACTGACCTTACGATAGGGCTTTTTTTTCAATTCTTTACTTAATTCCTGGTGAGCAAGAATCGTTTCCAAACGACTTAATTCTTCCTCCATACTTAAACGTTCTTTTTCAATTGTTACTTCGCTATCCTCTAGTTCATCAAGTTTAATTTGATCACGCTGCATTAATTTCTCAAGGGCGAAAGAATCGCTGTTCAAATCGTCTAAATTATCCTTTAACTCTTCAATTTCCTCTCGTTTGGAATAAGAATCATCTTCCAGGTCTTCCAAAATTTCAATGTTTTCATCGGTGAGGTCGAGTAATGAATTTTGTAACTGCTCACGTTCCCTGATAAGTTCAGATTGATTGTCATCGGTCTGAACTAATTTATCGTATAATTCGACGCTTTTTTTGTTCACACTGAGAGCAAGTAAGAGAGCAATTAAAATAATCCCTCCAAATGTATTGCACAAAGTATCGAGCAACATATCCAAGCTTCCACCCTCTTCTTCTTCACGTGCCATTAGTTGAACATCAAATTAAAAATTGGTGAGATCTGAAAGTTCATGGATTAGGAAAAAACTCAACAAATGGATCAGCAATTTTGTCAGTAAACAAGACAGCTGCCTCTTCATGGATTGGTTCGAATCCGTATTTGTACCCGAGCATACGGGTCAGGTTATTTTTAGGGTCACATAGTAAATCAAATAAATTCTTTTCAATCGTCCCGTTCCTACCCGGTACATTGGTAATGGTTAACTGACATGCCGAAGGACGAAAGAAATAAACAAAGAAATTTTTATTCTTTTCATAGGATGTCAGTGCTCCACCAATTTTTTGATAATAGTTGGCTGAGTTCACTGGTATCGTTCTTTGCCCCCCATTAAAAATTCCTATTGTAAATTCGGATGATCCTAGAATTACCAAGACCGGCTTTTCTCCCAGATTATTTTCTTTAGGAATTACCCGGACTTCGTTTTCAACTTGTGATTCTAACTGCTCGACCTGTGAATTAAGGTTGGAATCAAGTTCCTGTAATTCAAGTTCAGAGAGGTTTTTTAAAGACCGTAATACCCGGGCATTAATTTTATCTTCCAGTCCCTTCTTCTCCTCATTTAGTTCATTTTTTTGAACTTTTGCTAGGTCCATAAGTAATTCTAAACTTTCGATCTTATCTTTTGTTTCTTTCGAATCATTTGAATCTTCAATCCCGAGCTTTTTTTTAAAAACTTGAAGTTCTAAATTAAGCTTTCTCAATTCCTCCGATAGTTGTTCAATTTCGCTATTCTTCTTCTCTCTTTTGACTAAAAATTCTTTTTTCTCTTCGCTTATTTCTTGGTGCAATTCTGCAATCTCTTCGATTACTTTAGTCGCATTAAACTCGCTTGCCACCACAATTGTGGCGTTCCCTCCCCCCTCATTAGCTCCAACAATAAATTCAACAGGAGCAGTATTATTGCCCGGACTGTCGCCTTCATTTTCTCGCTTCGGGTTGACCTGAAGAGCAAGGATAAGAGCGATTAAAACTAGGATACCAATTACAGCAGTGATAATATCCTGAAAGGCAAAGAAACTAACCCTCTGCTCGCTATTTCGACTACTTCTCCCCATCTTGACTTACTGAAGGTGAAAGCTTGCTACGATCAAATTGATTTACGAACGAGTTCTTCCCGTTTTTTCAAGCTTAAGTTTTGCTAAAACATAAGCTTGGCAATACTCATTGCACTCGTCCAAAAGTAAAAATTCTTGTCGTTTTCGAAAGGTCATTCCCATTTGCACAACAATCGAACCTACCAAGCCAAGAAGGGTGGTATCAAACGCAGTGGATAGACCCCCGGTCACATCAGTCAATGAATTCTTCAATTTGTCAACATCGTCAGCGAGCTGAATAGTCACTCCAAATTCTCCAATCGCAGACCCCAATCCAAGAACTGTACCAATAAACCCGAGAACTGGAATCGCCCAATTAAAACCGTTGATTAAACTGTAACTGGCTGAGACCTGATCTTCATCAATTGAAGCCTGTGCATTGGTCAAACTTGCAACCTCACTGATTTCTCCGATGTTCTGCAAATTCGATAAGGCGACATCAATTCGGTTTAAAAGCAAAAAGTGCTTCGGGTCATCAACCTGACCACGAATTCGTAACAACGCATCTCGGGCAGTCGCATTATTAAGAAAAAAGTTGGGATCCTGGGGGATCAGATTGAGAGCCAGGATTTTCTTTTGAAAACTCACTTTCCTACCCTTTACAAACAGAATCGCAAGAGCCCAGAAAAAAAGCATGGTGATTCCCGCACCCATTAAATATCCCCCGAGCCCTCGATTTATAAATTTATCAGATAATGCTATATGTAAGGGAATGTCCCTCACTTGTTCCTCTTGCGTACCATCTTCCAGAGTTACCATTTCCGAGTTCTGTTCTTTCCACTCGGCGGCAGTACCAGAATCTCCAATCACAAATTCCAATACTAAAAAAAAGAGTGTTGATAATATGAGCCCCACTAAAAAAGTGAAGAATGCATTAGTATCGGTATACCTACCGCCACTAAATCCAATTTTATTCTCAATATCTTGCGTCGACCAACTTAACTCAGGTTCATCAAATCCTACTCCTCCGTCCATTTATTTTTTTCCTTTCACTCGATTAAATAAGGCATTTTGAAAATTAATTCTCTTCTCCTTCACTCTTTACGATCGTACCACAGGCTAAATCGTGCAGACCCTGTCTGCGAGGAGTCAAAAATACAATAAAGGGTAAAATAATAGTCAGGGAGATCAGAATTTTAAGGACTGCCCGTAAAGAAGAAACACCAAATCCTGGAATTTCATCATCCGCCAATCGTACCACTTTAATTTTGCTTATTCTTTTTCCGATAAACCCACCCGCTTGAGAAGATTCTCCCAGTCCATAATAAAGCCAACCTAATAAGAAGTAAGCACATACACCGGCAAGATACAGAGTATTATTGAAATCTGAAAATGCACCGGCAGTACCAATTAAAATTAGCACTACCAAAAGTAAAATGGCACTATCCACAATCCCCGCAATCGCCCGGGCTCCATGCGGGGCAATGTTTTCAATTTCTAGGCTCGGTTTATCCGGAGTTACCTCATCTTCGTCCACTTCCTTTTCTGCAGACTGACCGGAATCCGTCAACACTGTGTTCGATTGCTTTGCGGAAGAAAGAGAAGGAGTGGAGGGGGCAGACTGTACGGGAGGAGGCAAAGCAGTAGGCGCCGCAGGTACTGGGGGGGGCTTAGGGGGAGGAGGTGCAGCAGAACCCAATGAACTTAGATCATCTGCTACTCCAGGTATTCTCGATAACGGAACCCACTCTGAAACTCCTTCAAACCAAACTAAATCGCTGAATCTTAAATTACCCGCTTTTAAATAATCTTTTAATTCTTTTAATAAATAAGGACCAAATTGAGTCCCGGATCGATTAATATGAATTTCAGTTGCTGGACCTGGTTTGGGCACTTCGATTACTTTTTCAACCGGTTCAGGTTTCGGTTCAGGTTCAGGAATTTCGACGGTCTCCTCTTCTTCTTTCTTCACCTCTTCCTCCTCTGGCTCATCTTCAAAAACCTGATCTAAATTCTGTTCTGGGAGAAGTCCTTTTTCATGTTGATCAATAAAATCGGATACGGTGAGCCAATCCTTCCCTAATTTAACTTTGTGAATAGTGCTGATCTCCTTCATACGTAGAAGGTCAATTACCTCCAAAGCGGTAAAGGGACCCGAGATCTGTCCTCGTTTGGAAAGTGAATATTTTTCTTGGTAAGACATACTCAATTTGAAAAATCAACTGGCAGAAAATCCTCCACTCCTCCGAATTTTCCATTCGTCACATTCGCTTTCGAATAATTTTGTGCCAGTATTGTTCCAATATTGGGGTTGGTTCCAACTAGGGGACTGTATGAAATAAAGGAGGCCCGTGCCCCCTTGGTTAATTCAAATGAACCATTAACTTGAGAAATACCCCAATACAAAGCGGGCTTACTTCCGGTAAATCGGGCCTTCTTTTCAATATCAACATGTCCAATATAAGAAAAATTTACTTTTTGTAAGGATTGTAAAACTCCAAGCGTAAATTTTGCTTCGGGAAAATAATCTCGCTTACCCACTACCCGGTAATACTGTGCCAAACTTTGGGAGAGGGATTCATTCGCTTTCTTATCCATCCAATCTGTAGGTCGGATTTTTATTTTTACCTGACTTAAAAGAGCATCATAGTCTTTCAATAGTTGATTGCTCAGAGCAACTCCCCAAGAGGCAGGCTTTTTTTTCATCAAATCAACTATCTCACGATGGAGATATGCCTTGAGCAGGGGGGAAATTGATTGTTCGGCAATCACAACCTCAAGCATTTCCATCAAAGGTCCGGCAACACTTTTTGTATTAGGGTCTAGTCTGCGTTCGATTTGTTGCTGCAAAAAAGTAGATTCAGGAGTCAATTCACCCCCTTCAACTGCAAGCCCCTTCATTCCACCGCCAAAAATGGTGGTTTGGAATTCTCTGCCCTCCACCTTTCCATTCCAATGAAATTCCCCTACTTGCACATTAGTTTTGATGGGGTTGGCAATAGGCTGTCCTTGTTCATCAAATTTTTGCGCGACTTCCTCCTCCTTTACCGGGCCATAGGAGTACAAGGACATCATCTGCTTTTTTTGGGTTGAATAAACCCCGGATGCACCTGATTGGATTGGAGTGCATTCCACTAATTGATAGCTCCAAATAGAACGAAGATCGGGGCGGGAAAGAAGGGCCATAATATGATCGTATTCAGCTCGGGATTCATCGGGCTGTAGTGTAATCTTACCCGATTCCACTTTTTCCCATATTTCGGCAGGTCCCTCAATAAAGAGACGGCTTCTTAACTCACCGTTTTCATTTGAAAATTTCTTTCGATGAGAAAGTACAGTACGAACCAGGGAAGCTTTTGTTTTTTCAAATGCATCATTTTGCAAGAGTTTTTCCAAAGCAAAAAAATACTCGTCTAAGTTTTGGGCTTTCCCTAAATCTCCCTCCACTTCTCCTAACTGACCCAACGCTCCAACTGATTCCTTTTGTGCCTTCACTAATTCTTTAAATTCTCTGCCCTGTGCACTGGACATTCGCTCCTGATTAGTTGAACTGCCGTTCAATTCCGTAATCTTACTCAATGAGTCTGACATTTGCCTAAGGAAAGCAAGTTTCTCATCACGGGATTGGGCTTTTCTACTTTTCCCCAGTAGTTGGTCGGCTTGATTAAGCAACTGATCGTAAGAGGAACCGGACTTATTTTCCACTTCCTTAGAATAACCTTTCCAAGTTTGCTTAAGTTGTCGAATCGCATCTCTGACTTCACGGTAATCATTGGGGTCGATCGCATCTGAGCCTGAAAAACCACGGGTTTCTTCATCTAGTTCGTCGAGGTATTTTTCCTGAGCAAGAATGCCATGATCCGCCTTTCCCGAATCCCGGAAGGCCTTCCATGCTTGTAGCACTTTGGCATCAAAGTTTAAAACCTCCTTCTTTAAATTATTAAACCGATCTCCTTTTCGATCATTTGTATCCTCGATCCGTGCCAAAAATGCGGCAATCTCCTGTAATTTATCCAAGACTATTTTGTTGTCCTGGAAACGATAATAATCGACCTCACTTAAAGGTAAATCTTCTCCTTTATCATTCTTTCGAATTCGCGGTGCACTCTCAAATAATTCTAAAAATCTTTTGGCATCCCGAATCTGGAAATTCGGATCATTATCAAGGTCTTCAAGGATTTTGCCACACATCGAGACAACCACATTGCCCCTTCTCCGTTCAATTTCCTCTTTTTTCAAAATAGGTAAAAGACTTTTATCCTGAGTATTGAGCAAAAATTCGTCCTGGCTTTCTGAAACTAAATTTGCACCCGCATCTCGAAAAACTTCCTCCACTGCTTGATCCACAAACTTGCGAACCTTGACATCCTCTAGATAATTAGGGTAATTCCCAACAAAGGCAGATAATTTCTCCCACTGTTGTGAGGGATTAGGCACCTCTAAAACCGCTTCTGCAGCGGAGCGGGCATCCCAAAAACCTTTCAACCACCAAAGTCCGGCCACTGCACCAATCGCAACTAAAACGAATGCAAAAACACCCGCCATCCAGATTCTCTTAGTCCGGCCACGAAGGCGAAGAATACGATTTTTCACATGAGACTCCGCTTTTTGCAAGTCCATCATAATCTCGGCAGAGAGCGATTTACCAAGGTCTTGAAATTCCTGACGAAATTTGCGCAATTCGTTTTGTTCCTCGAGGTAAACCTCCAACGTTTTTCCTCCCTGACTGTCCACCTGATGCATTTCAGCAAGGCGGTTCTTAAAACGGGAGATCATGCCCTCGAGTTCACGCTCTGATTTCGCATCCTCCGCTAATTCTTCAGACCATTCCTTGTATTCGTTGTATACATTGATGTCATCCTCAGCTAATTCATTTTCCAGGTTGTGCTCCTGGGCTAAATTAAAAAATTCCCCGATCAAAGCAAGGGATCCCTTCCAGTCATCCGCAGCTCTGTAGGAAGCAATCTCTACCAAAATTTGCTCCAATCGTACTTTTGCATTTCTTCGCTCCACTCCTTCTCGAACTGCAATTGCATTTTCCCATTCATCTCCTTTGGGTTGCACCACCCAATCGGTATCCTCAATATCAATCATCAGATCAAGAAACTCTGCTTCTCGACCCGCCGATATTAACTGCGTTAATTCCTTAATTTTATCCTCTAGAATCTTTACACTTAGTTGACCGAAATGTCTCTTGGCAGCACCATGATCTGGATTTGCTTTCAAGATCATCTTTAACACCTTAAAAGTTTTTTCCTGATCCCGGCTTCGTGCCGCAGTACGATATTCACGAAAAAGGGGGCTATCCTCTGTGATTTCCTTATCGTATAATCCATTGAGCAAATCCACATGCTCATCTGCCCATGTGGGTCCGATATAAAGTCCCTTCTCTTCGCATTCTTTTTTCCATTTACCATCATTGGCAAAGGAAAGTTTTTCCATAAGCGTGAGTACATCTGGAGATTGTTCCGCAAGTTCACGGGCCGCAAAGTCTTTACCGGAACGAATCAGAGTTACACAGTGCTCTAATCTTTCATCAATTTGAGTTCGAAATTTCGCATATTCCTTCGCCAGTGCATGAAATACTGGATCCGTAGTTCCATCCTCACGAAGAGCTTTTTCGATGCGATCAATTAAACGGTCAATATTCACAAGTCTAAATTATTATTTCGTGTACGGTTTTAGTAAAGTTGATTCCCTATAAAAGTTAAAACTTGGACGGAGGTGCAAGCCGTAAAAAATCGGACTGCTTTACATATTGGCCATTTGAGGTCCTTTTGTAGACTGCCAGTGTCCAGGGAATTTCTGATATAATTCTTTTAATTCGTTCCGCAGTGTCCAAGGGAAGCGAATTAATAATATCTTCCTGCTTGGCTAAAATCTCCTGATTAATCGAACCAAAATTTTGAACCCAAAATTGATATTGCCTTATCTCCGATTCCTTTTTCTTGTAAATTATATTTTTGCCTAAATCTGAAATCGTCGAAAGGGCGAGACCCAAGGTTTCAGAAGTAAGCTTCGTGGGTGGAATCAATTCTCTTTGCTGATTCTGATAATTTTTATAGTACCGATCCAATTTTTCTTTCAACTGCGGACTCGATAATCCAAGGATTTCTTTATTGATCGACCCGAGTGCATTCTCAACGGAGGGCGAGGCAAGTTTAGAACGGATACCCTGCAGGTTTTTCAAAAATTCGCCCTCATTTATTCCCAATGTTCTTTCCGTGCGAAGAATTAAGGTCAAAAAGTCAAAAAGAAGTTTCATATCTTTCAATGCCTTGTCCGCTTTATAATTAAAGTCTTTTTGTATGCTGTCCGAGATGTATTTTTCGACCACTTCGCCCAATTTTGTCCAGTACAAAGAAACAAGAGAAGGGTCAGAAAGTAATTCTGTATTGTTGTAAGCGAGATCTAGTTCTCCTTTTAAATTATTAAATCGGACCTCATCCCAGGAATAAAAATTTTGCTGAATCAATAAAAGGGGTAATTTGTAAGCAAAGGAGGAAAAGGGGGCACCAGGCTGAAAGGTAAGCAAATTAGGGTACTCACTTCCATAAGTTACTAAATTCTTATAAACTTCAGGGTTCGGAAATGCACTGCCCAACTGACTTAATTTCTCTTCACACCTCTGCCTTTCGGTAAGAAAATCTTCTGAAATCCCCCGAAAGTAATCTAAGTCCAGTTCAACCTGTGCGTCCAGTGGACGGGATGGATTTAATTGCACTAGCACAGTCGGTAATCCCGCTAATTTCATCGTTGTAGAATCGATAAAATCACGCCAAACGGGTTCTTTAAAAAAAAACTTTGATGCATAAGGAGAATTGGGTAGAACTGAATAAGTAAGGTGTAATTTATTCTCCCCCTCTGATAAAAATTGAAACATTCCATTGCGTAACAACTCGCCCGAAACGGATAACGCTTTCCGAGTCAGGTCATAATCCTGTCCCACTTCTGAAACGTCTGTCAAGTTGGCGTGTTGATGAGATAATAAAAATAAATCAATACATCCACCAGCGGAAGAAAGCCGAGGAAATCGAATAAGCTTTCCATTGTTTAATGAATTCCAAGCGTGATTAGAGCCATATGAAATTTCAATGCTTTTTCCTTCCGTTATTTCAAAATCAAAGGAATAACTCTGCCCGGACTTAAAAGATATGTTGGCAATTTTGACTGGGTCTAAAGGGTGCTGGCTCAATTTATATTCATAACTGAATTTCTCGACAAGAGACTCTTTCTCAAACTGATTATTGGTAAATAATGAACCTTTTTGGTAGTCCGTCATCCAGACAATTGGATCAGTCGATTTCTTCGCTAACTCACGAAATAAAGAAAGCAAAATATCGGCCGTTTCTGAATCGTTATAAACGAATGACTTTTTAGAATTATCAATTCTCCATTTTCCATTATTTTCCACGCCCGGTATCCAAAAGAGGAATTTTTTTTCTGAGAGTAAAGAACTGGGAGATAAAATAAGTTCTTCAGCCGATGGACGAATTTTCTCTTCCGGAAATTCAAAATCAAGAAAAGTAA
>UPTG01001757.1_pt1 | contig 15654 bp, 15 predicted proteins | sample 2160121 | NCBI WGS metagenome assembly UPTG01 (sample SAMN06266255, study PRJEB28933) | marine metagenome | isolation source: Columbia River Estuary | place: USA:Columbia River Estuary, USA | collected 2014-07-27
TAGCAGCTAAGATTACTGGCATAGATAAAAAACATTGTTATAAAAGAGCAACAGCATTATGAGTAATTTTTACAAGCGCCACATTTTTTTCTGCAACAATATTCGCACCGATGGCAAGCAGTGCTGCTCACAAAGTGGGGCGAAAGAAATGTATCGTTACGCCAAGGATAAGTGTCGTGCTAATGCATCGCTAGGTGAAGGACGTCTTGGAGTTAGTGAGTCACGCTGTCTTGGACGGTGTGAAAATGGTCCTGTGGTAGTTGTATATCCGGATAATGTCTGGTATCAGTATATTGACGAAGAGGACATTGACGAGATTCTTGAGTCCCATCTTGAAGGCGGTAATATAGTTGACCGTTTACTGATTAAGTAATATTGTTATTTCAGTCTTGATATTGCTTCATAAATGTAGGGATTTAAGTTGGCAGCTATAACCTCAATTCCCTTGGCATTCGGGTGCTTATAATCAGCAAGTAATAACTCTTTTTCTAGGGCAACCCCTTCCAACAAGAAAGGCATATAAATTAGGCTATGCTTTTTTGATAGTTCTGGATAAATGCTATCAAATGCAGATTGATAATCTGGACCCATGCTCTCAGGTGAAAGCATTCCAGCTAATATTACAATGGCATTATTTTTTTTGAATTTAGTAATGATTACATCAAGGTTATTATTAATGAGAGCTGGATCAAGGCCTCTCAACATGTCGTTAGCGCCTAAACATAAAATCACTATATTTGGCTTATCCCCAAGGGACCAGTCCACTCTCGCTAGGCCATTCTTAGAGGTATTTCCAGAAATACTGGCATTTATGAATGTTAACGAAGGATTACTTTCTTTAAAATTTCTTGTCAGTTCGGAAGTTAAATTCTCATTTTGAGGTAATCCATATCCAGCCATTAGGCTATCACCATAGAGCATCACTTTTAATGAATTTTCTGCATATACATTTGATATAAAAAATATTAACAGTAATCCAATAAATACTGATCTAAGGCTATTTTTTTTTGAGATAATCATGCGCTGAATTTTATATTAGATTGAATAATGAGTGCAGCGATACAGTTCAATAATGTTTCATTAAGTTACGGCGTAAAAGATGATGCTGTAGAAGTTTTAAAAGGGATTGATTTCTCAGTAGATAGTGAGGAGGTTATTTCTATAGTGGGGCCAAGTGGCTCTGGAAAGACTTCAATTATTATGCTTGCCTCAGGCCTAGAGACTGCCTCCAAGGGGTCAATTAAAATTAATAATCAGGAAATTGTTGGACTGAAGGAAAGTGAATTATCAGAGGTTCGAAGAAAAAATATTGGCATCGTATTTCAGTCCTTCTATTTAATTCCAAATCTTACTGCCGTTGAGAATGTCCTATTATCTCTTGAAGCTAATCAACAATATAATCTTGAAAAAAATGCAGAGACACTGCTTGGAGAATTTGGACTATCCCATAGACTTCATCATCTCCCTAGTGAGCTCTCTGGTGGCGAACAACAAAGAGTCGCCATTGCCAGAGCTTTAATTAATAAACCAAAAATTATTCTAGCGGATGAGCCTACTGGTAATCTCGATACAGTGAACTCGGATAGCATGATGGATTTACTCTTTGACTATACAAAAAAAAGCCAAACCTCATTAGTCATGGTCACACATGACAACTCAATAGCGAATCGATGTGACCGCATCATTGAAATAAAGGATGGTCAGATTGTTTGATATTCAGCAATTCAAATTAATTAATAAGTACGCTCTCAGAGACTTCTCAAGAAGCTATAAAAAATTATGGGTTATTACCTCAACTCTTTTTGTTAGTTTGTTGCTGCTCTCATTAACTTTTTCAGTTAAGGAGGCTTTAAATACTGAAATAGCAAGCAACGCTAAGGAGCTTTTGGGGGGTGATATACAGATTGACAGTGATATTGAACCGTTGCCTCCTAAGGTTATTGATCAGTTTAATGCTCTTGGAAAAGTAAGTGCCGCTATTGAGTTTGCAACGATGCTTTCAAAGGAAGGCGAGTCTCCAGTATTTACTGAGCTAAGGGCAGTTGACAATAACTACCCACTTTATGGCGAGATTGAAACAATTCCTGAGGGAATGGCTAATACTATTTTCTCTTCTTCACTAAAGCCGCATGTTCTAATCAATGAAAGCATCCAAAACCTTCTAAATGTCAGCCCAGGTGACGACGTAACAATAATGGGTCAAAAATTTGAAGTTGCTGGACTTGTCTCGTCAGTACCAGACCTAGCAGAAAGTGCTGTTTTTGGAGAATTCGCGATTATCAGTATGGATAGTTATGAGCAATTTGGGCTTAGCTCAGGAGGCAGTTTTCTTGACCATAAGTATAGAATTAAATTTAATAATTCAAGTCAGACCCAAGAACCAGAAACCATAGTTAACTCCATTATTGCCTACGACGATACAATCAAAACTCGACTTCCTGGGCAGAGTGGGCGTCGACTTAGCAGTGTGATAGACAACTTTTCAAACTTTTTAAACTTGGTCTCTGTAAGCGCAATGGTGATTGCAGGAATTGGAATTAGCAACACACTCCTATCATTTGTAAATCAAAATAATACTAGCATAGCGGTCAAAAAATCGATTGGATTTCCGTCTAGCTTTATTCAAACAATGTATTTTTATGAAATCATATTGATTCTGTTATCGACCTCGATTGTTGCCTACTTACTGGGAGTCTTTAGTCCATTGTTGGCGAACGAGCTTTTGCCCAAGTCTCTTGGTATTGATCTGCAGCCAACCTTTAGCCTGGTTGGATATCTCAACATCCTATTCATTGGACTCTTGGTTGTATTAATTTTCTCTATTCCCTCGCTGTATTCCATTAGTGAAATTAAAGCGGCCTCTTTATTTCGTAATTCTTTTAATCCTGTAAGCTTAAATTTCTCGGTTAAAAATATTCTCTTATTAGGTGTTTTGGTAGTTATTTTAACTACCTACTTTGTTAATCAAACTGACCAGAAGCTTTATACAGTTTTTTACTTCGTAGCTTTTTTTACAACCATGCTGATTTTTTATGGCGTATCAAAATTATTAATGATATTTATTAAGCGCTTTCATAAATTTTCAAATAACAGCTATAGGATAGCCTATAGAAATATTGTTGCTAAAAAATCACTAGCACCAATTATGACAATCTCTTTAGGAATAGGGTTAACTCTATTATTAACCTTAAGTTTTGTTGCTAACAACTTAAAAAAAGAAATTTCAGATAGCATTCCATCTATGGCTCCAGACTTATTTTTTGTGAGCATTGATAAAGATATTCAAGGGGATCTCCAGTCATTTATTGAAGGAGTTGACCCAAATGCAGAGCTTGAATTTAGTCCGATGGCGAGCGCATCATTTATCTCATTAAATGATATACCTATTGAGGAGATTGTTTCTAGGAGTAACAGGTCCGCTTGGGTTGTAAGAGGGGATAGGCGAATTTCTTGGTCTGAAAAGCCAAAGCCAGACAATCCTATTGTTGAGGGAGAGTGGTGGGAGCCGGGGAATGAGAGCGAGATGTTTATATCAATGGACAGTCGGGCTGCATATGACCTTGGGATGAATATTAATGACAAGATAGTGCTCAATATCCTAGGTCGAGATGTGACTGGCACTATAAAGAACTTTAGAGAGGTTGATTATCGGGACATATCCATTAATTTTGCCATCATCATCAATAAAGCTTTTGCAAACAAACTTCCTCATGAGTTTGTTGGAACATTAAAGACCGAGTTGCCATCTGGTGATGTTTTGGCAATGGTTGTTGAAAAATTTCCAAATGTATCTGCTATAAAGATTGATAGAATCCTATCCCAAGTTAGTGATGTGTTAAATAAAATATTCATAGCAGTGACTGCAATATCACTCATAGTTATTGTTATTGGGTTAATTGTTATTGTGAGTGCAGTTTTGGTGCAAACAACATTCAGGCGCTATAACAATTTGATCTACAAAATATTGGGGGTAGACTTTCCAACAATCCTTAAGGCAATGACAATGGAGTTTGCTGTCATCTATGGCACTTTAATATTTTTTGCTACCTCTGTTGCAGTTATAAGTTCTTACTTAGTTGTAGAGAATGCTTTGCAGCTGACTTGGCAATTTGATTTTGGGCTGACCCTTTGGATATTATTATCTACTGCATTAACATCATTCATACTAATCCTTCTCGCTAATCGAAGTATATTTAACCCCAAGGTTTATCCGCTCATTCGAAACGAGTAATTCTTTTTAGTAGAGAGTCAAACTAGAGCAAACAGTTTTTGACTGAGACTTTCTATACTATCTTTAAGATCACTGATCTTTGAATTATTATTAATAATGTCAGTAGGCAGATGGTCACTTAGCTGGACTCGCTGCTCCCTACTGGCCTGGGCCATTAGCATGGTCTGTGCTTTTGCATTATCAATATTCTCCCTAGCAGTTAAACGCTTAATCTGTGTATCAACATCACAATCAACAACAATAGCTCTGTCAAATGGGCCCCATAATTCTTTTTCAACCAAGAGAGGGATGACTACAACCATAACACCTTCTTTGAAGCTCTCCATCGAAGATTTCATTTTTTGAAGTATTTTGGGGTGTAATATTTGCTCAATCTTAGCCCTATTTCGTCCTTTTTTATAAAGAACATCCCGAAGATTTTTTCGATCAAGTGATCCGTCACTTAAAAGGATCGAATCGCCAAAAGATTCTACTAGCTCATTAAGTCCCTCAGTTCCCGGCAATACAATCTCTCGAGATATTACATCTAGATCAACAATATGACAGCCATGTATTTCAAGCAAGTCACTCACTAAGCTCTTTCCTGAGGCAATACCTCCAGTCAGGGCTACTTTAAGAACTTTACCGGCCATATAGTTAAGAATTACTAGTATTAAAACTTAAATTTTATATCGAAATGAAGTTGAGACTATTGGAATGATAATATTATTGCTCAAATATGTTATTTAGCTTGACTTTTGAGGTAAAAATTTCGATAATAGGCGCTCTTTTTGGTTATGTAGCTCAGCTGGTTAGAGCACAGCATTCATAATGCTGGGGTCGGTGGTTCAAGTCCACCCATAACCACCATATCCCATAAGGCTTTAAGCCATTTCACTTAAATCAAAATGACGCTCAGGGCTACACTGGGGTTACACTAGAATTATTTAGATAATAACTAATAAATAAGTAATCCTGTATAAGTCATTGATTTAACTAGGAAAATATTCTATATATTCCAAATCAGTAGAAAAATCTACTATCCCTCGCATATATATACTGACTTTGAAGGTACGGGGGGAGCCCCTCTCGTGCTCGGCTATGTATTAATTAACCCTACCTCACACATGAAACGGAATTTGCTATATTGATATTTGTTTAACCATTCCTATATGTATAACTGTAACCATTAAGAGCTGGCGCTCCACCAAGATGAGCATAAAGAATATTTGAGCCTTCTGGAAAGAAACCTTTTTTAACTAAATCAATCATTCCTTGCATAGATTTGCCCTCATAAACAGGATCAGTAATCATTGCTTCCGTGCGAGCTGCTAAACGAATAGCTTCATTGGTTTCATGGCTTGGTACTCCATATGCAGGATAGGAATAATCTGGATTAATGACAATTTCATCATCACGCACTTCACGACCAAGATCTACAAGCTTAGCAGTTTGATCAACAATGCCACGTACTTGAGTACGTAACTGATCTATAGTGCCAGATCCGTCAATACCTATTACACGGTCAGCACGATTATCGGCTGCGAACCCAACAATCATTCCGCCCTGTGTAGAACCTGTAACAACACAGACAATAATATAATCAAATTTGATGCCCATCTCTTGCTCTTGTACTCTTACTTCCTCAGCAAAACCAACATATCCAAGGCCGCCATATTTATGAACAGATGCTCCAGCAGGAATAGCATAAGGAGTTCCACCTGAGTCACGAACTGACTGCATCGCATCTTCCCAACTCTTACGAATTCCAATATCAAAGCCTTCATCAACTAGACGAGAGTCTGCCCCCATTAATCGTGTCATCATAATATTGCCAACTCGATCATAGACAGCATCATCATGTGGCACCCAGCTTTCCTGAATAACAACACATTTCATACCAATTTTAGCTGCAGTTGCTGCAACCATTCGCGTATGGTTTGATTGAACACCACCAATAGAAACTAGAGTATCAGCACCTGATGCAATAGCATCTGGAACTATATATTCGAGCTTACGTAACTTATTACCACCCATAGCTAAACCAGAATTACAATCATCACGCTTAGCGAATATTTCCACCTTACCGCCGATTGCTTTTGTAAGTCTTGGTAAATGCTCAATTGGAGTTGGACCAAAAGTCAAAGGGTAGCGTTCAAATTTATCTAAATTTATCATAGGAAATCTTTTAAATAATTAATATAATTTTTCACATAGATTAGCATAAATCCCTCACACATCAAACGAAATTTGGACTTTTCTAATTAAGTGATAATAAAATTTGTATAATTTGCAATTTAAACTATATATCAATTTGGATTATTATGATCGATCCACGCCAAGCCAATAAGGCGGCATACAAGAAGTATTGTGACACATTTCGTATCAACGCAAGTGGAGGGCTATTTAGCGCCTGTAAGGAATTCCATAGTGAGAATGCAGCCATTCATGTCACTGCACCTATAAATTTTGTCAATGGTTTTGCTGGCTTGTATGAGGCATTGTATAAACCTTTGCTATATGCCATGCCTGATCTTTATCGCCGTACTGAATTGCTTTTTTCTGGCAATGCTAAGGGTGGTGACTGGGTGACAGGCCATGGGCATCTTGTTGGAACCTTTAAGAAAGACTGGATGGGGATTCCCGCAACTGGACAAATTGTGTTTATAAGATTTGGCGAATTTCACCGCATGGAAGATGGTCGCGCATTAGAATCCTATTTATTTTTTGACATTATTGACCTTATGCGACAGATTGATCGCTGGCCACTGCCTGTTCCAAGCGTTGGTGAAGAGTTTTTTATTCCCGGCCCCATTACTTGTGATGGGATTGTAATGGCGCCACAAGATGATGCTGAGAGTAAAAAAAGCGTCAATATGGTCTTTGATATGTTGAAGTGCCTTTACACAAAAGACGAGGCATGGCGTCCCTACTGGCATGAAAACATGATGTGGTACGGACCGGCTGGTTATGGTAGTTATATCGGTATTGATGGTTTTGCTCGGTTCCAAATGCCTTACGAAAGTGTTTTTGATCCACGCCGAAAAGGGGAAACTGGTTTAACCGGTGAACCCGGCTCAGATTTAGACAAAGCTGTCAAAGGACATTTCACCAGATTTGCAGAAGGAAATTATGTGGCATCCGGTGGATGGCCTTCTCATGGAAGCTATTTGACAAAGGACTGGTTGGGAGTGAAAGCTTCGGGACAGTTGTTCGCAGTTCGTGTTGCCGACTGGTGGCGTCGCGATGGCGATCTACTAGTTGAGAATTGGGTGTTTGTCGATCTTATCGATATGTTGTTGCAGCTTGACTATGATGTGTTTGAAGCGGTGGATATTAAATTGGACTTATAAAAATAGATAGTTGTTAATCGTTATCGATATGACTCATTGAATAATATTGATAAATAACCACCATCCCTCGCATATTTATTCAGACTTTCATACCTAGTGGGGGAGGCTCATTGAACTCGGCTAACTATTAATAATCCCTCCCTCACACATCAAACGAAGTTTGGACTTTAGTTCAAGTTGATATACAATCCTAGTATGCAAAAGTTAACACAACAAAAAGTCAATGAATTCAAATCTAAAGGCTATCTTGTATTAGAAGATTTTGTTAGCTCAGGAGTATTGTTAGCGCTTCAAGAATCACTCGATAGCATCTTTTATGAAATTGACAATGACTCAAATAAATTAAAACAGTCATATGACAATAAGCATTACGGCGATATTTCAAAAGACGGTCGAAAGTTTCTTAAAAATCAAAGTAGATATTACCCTGTGATTCAGAGATACCTTAAAAGCAAACCTATAAAGGAAGTTGTTACCAAGTTACTTGATGGTGAAGCATTTATTTTCAATGAACAATTCGTAATTAAAGAGCCAAGAACTCCATCGAGCTTTAATTGGCATCAAGATTCAGGATACATAAATTTTGCACATAAACCCTATTTGACAACTTGGCTGGCGCTTGATGAAACCCATTCATTGAATGGACCTTTATCGGTTATCCCTACAAATTTAGAGACCACTCCAGAGGTATTAACTCACCAATGGTCAGACAAATCAAATGACCTGTTTATTGAGGTCGATGAAGCCAAATCAAAGACTTTGCATGTTGCTGCAGGAACTCTCGTGGTATTTTCTAGTCTTACGCCTCATGCCTCCGGAGTAAATCAATCAGCCAAAACAAGAACAGCTTATCTAGCTCAATATTCATCAGAGCCAATTATCGACCCAAATACAGGATTAAATAGAAATCAAGCGATTCCAATTTAAACTAATTACTAATTTGAAGATATAGGGGGAGCCCCCTTTGACCTCATATATACCCTCCCTTACACACCAAACGACATTTGGTTTAATTAAAAAACACCGATGTATAGCGATTGGTGGTATAAATGAAGTTTTAATATATAAAAATTAAAATGCATTATAGAAATTTTTCTAATACAGGGTTTAAGGTATCTGAAATTGGTTTAGGGTGCTGGGCAATTGGTTCAGAGTGGGGCAATGTATCCGCTGCAGATGCAAGAGAGGTTCTAAAGACTTCTTTGGATAATGGAGTAAATTTTTTTGATACTGCGGATGTCTATGGAGATGGTAGAAGCGAAAAATTTGTTGGTGAGCTTATAAAAGCTACATCAGAAAAAATATTTGTTGCTACAAAATCTGGAAGAAGGTTGAACCCTCATACTCCCGAAGGATACAACCTTAAAAATATTGAAGGATTTATTGATAGATCGCTTATCAATTTAGGAGTTGATTGTATTGATCTGTTGCAATTGCACTGTCCTCCAAGTGAAATTTGTCCTAAAAAAGAAACATACGAAATGATGGATGAACTTGTTAAGATTGGAAAAATTGCTAACTATGGTGTCAGTGTTGAAAAAGTATCAGAGGCGATGGATGCTATTCAATTTTCAAATGTAAAAAGTATTCAAATTATATTTAATATATTTAGACAAAAACCTGCTGAAATTTTTTTTAAAGAGGCTGCAAAGAGAAATGTCAGCATTATTGCAAGAGTTCCTCTGGCAAGTGGATTGCTGACTGGAAAAATGAGCCAAGGATCAACGTTCCCACAAAACGATCATCGAAATTATAATATCAATGGAGATGCTTTTGATGTAGGAGAAACATTCTCAGGTGTAAATTTTGAAAAAGGCCTTGAGGCAGTCGAAAAATTAAAAGACTTACTTCCTGATAATTATTCACTGGCAGATTTAGCATTAAAGTGGATCTTAATGCATGACGAGGTTAGTGTTGTTATTCCAGGAGCAAAAAATAAATCACAAGCCCTAATGAATTTAAAGGCGTCAGATTTAGGGGAAATTTCATCTTTATTGCCAGCAATTAATTCTATTTATGAGGAGTTAATTAAGTCTGAAGTTCATAGCCGTTGGTAATAACTGAATAGAGCTTTTCAAGATTGGTGGTTAAAGCTAATCTTCATAATAGAGTGGTAAGATTGGAATTAATTAACTCAGTAGATACTGGCTAAATAATTGGACTCTCAGAGGTTGGGAAGGGCAGTGTTTCATGTTCATGCTCTTCCTGAAAATCATCAACTTTAGCTTCTACTTCTTGAATATCTTCAAACCGAGCAATATGGTAAAGCGCGTCTCCTTCATTAACTAAAGGTAAATTTGTTCGACCTATGACAATGCCACTATAAGAGGTTTCTACAGCGACTTCAGACTCTCCAAAAGGGTCGGCAACTATGCCAAGCAGCGTGTCTTTGTTAACTCGAGCTCCTAAAGGAACCATTGCTCTTAAGATGCCACTATCAGGTGCCCGAATCCATGAGCTTGAACGCGCTACAACAGACTCAAATTTTTTTGGGGATTTGCTCCGACTTGGCGGTAGCATTTCTAAGGCCCGCATAACATTGACAATGCCTTGAACACCAGCACGAATTGCCACTTCATTAAAACGTAATGCCTCACCCGCTTCATACATTAACATTGGGATACCAGATTCCACCGCAGCCTCTCTTAAAGAGCCATCTCTTAGGGTGGATGAAAGAACAACAGGTACATCGAATGCCATCGCAAGTTTTTTTGTCTCTTCATCGTCCATGTTGGCACGAATTTGCGGTAAGTTGGTGCGGTGGATTGCGCCAGTATGAAGATCAATTCCATGGGTGCATTTGTTAACAATTTCTTTCATGAATAGGTTGGCAAGCCTTAGTGCTAGAGGACCTTTTTCAGAGCCTGGAAATGAACGGTTTAAATCTCGACGATCCGGCAAGTAACGTGAATGGTTGATAATACCGTGAACGTTCACCATCGGTACAGCGATAATAGTTCCGTGTAAACGTTTAAGCGCAGGTAGTTTTAGTAAGCGCCGAATAATTTCGATGCCATTGATTTCATCCCCATGAATGGCAGCACTTAAAAATAGTCGAGGACCTGATTTTTTCCCGCTCACGACTTGAACGGGAATGCTCATGGGTGCATGAGTGTATAAACGCGCCGCCGGTAAATCGATAGAAGTTCGAGTGCCCGCTAAAATTTCAATACCATTAATTACAAGGGGTTCATTAGCCATTTGTATTAACCTTTACCTTTGGTTCGAGTTTTGTGTGGTTTAGCTGTTTTTTCAATAAACTCAATGATCATATTAGCAATGTCCTTACCTGTTGCTTCTTCAATTCCTCTGAGACCGGGAGAAGAATTCACTTCCATCACCAAAGGGCCACGCTCTGAGCGGAGTAAATCGACACCAGCGACATTAAGCCCCATCACATTAGCAGCTTTAACTGCTGTAGCACGCTCCAATGGACTAATTTTAGTAAGTATGGCACTACCACCGCGATGTAGATTAGATCTGAATTCCCCTGGTTGCGCTTGGCGTTTCATTGCTGCAACCACTTTACCACCAACCACCAAACAGCGAATATCTGCACCACTGGACTCCTTAATGTATTCCTGCACAAGGATATTGGCTTTGAGTCCCATAAAAGCTTCAATAACACTTTCAGCTGCTTTTTTTGTTTCGGCTAGAACAACTCCAACGCCTTGCGTACCTTCGAGTAATTTAACAACTAATGGCGCTCCACCAGCCATTTTAATTAGATCCTGAACGTCATCAGGACTATTGGCAAACCCTGTGCTTGGCAAGCCGACATTTTTACGTGCCAGTAGTTGTAATGAGCGAAGTTTATCGCGTGATCGGCTGATTGCAACAGACTCATTTAAAGGGAAGGACCCCATGACTTCAAACTGACGAAGAACAGCTGTACCATAAAAAGTTACCGAAGCCCCAATTCGGGGAATAACGGCATCGAAATAAGGAAGTACTTCACCCTTAAAGCGTGCTTCTGGTTTATTTGATGTGATATCTATATAAGTTCGCAATACATCAAGTACTAATGTCTCATGACCTCTCTGTTCGCACGCTTCAATCAAGCGTCGAGTGGAATATAGATTTTTATTGCGAGATAAGATTGCAATTTTCATACAGAAGCCCTCTTTTTAGTTTATTTCATAAAAAATTTAAAGTATAGCCTCAGTTAATTAGAAGGTTGTAATAGTTTTTTTTAAAATCATTTATCTAATTATGATTAAGGTTTAGACATGAGCCTTCAGTCTATGCTTTTTAAGGTGTAAACTAAAAAAAATAGTCTGGTGGTTTGAGCGATCTAAATGCAAAGATATTTTTTATTTTAGGATTTAGATTAAAATAATTTTTTAAAAAAAAGGATGGGCAAAGTGAATAAAATTTGGACTGCACTTTTAAAGCCAAAAGCATGGGTTTCAGGACTTTTGTTATTGCTTTTGTTTGTATCTTTTTTATATATAGGCTTTATGGATTATTTAAATCCTATACGTGAATTTTTAAATTCAGAGCACCTTTCCTTTAAAGTTGGGGAGACTCATTTTTCAGTTTATATACTAGCTAAAGCTTTAATATTTATTGTTATTTTGTTTTGGGTTGTTGGCATAGTCTCTAGTTTTGTAGAAAATCGTATCAAGCAAATAAAAGGTGTGAAATTAAGTAATAAAGCTCTCATTACGAAAGCCTTTCAAAGTGTTATTTATTTTATTACATTTTTACTAGCACTTAATTTTTTAGGAATAGACCTTACAGCATTTGCCGTTTTAGGCGGTGCAATTGGTATTGGTATTGGAATTGGCTTACAAAAAATTTCATCAAACTTTATTAGTGGCATTATTTTATTGTTTGAAAAATCTATTGAAAACGATGATTTGATCGAGCTTAATGACGGTACATTTGGAACAATAAGACATACAAGCGCACGCTATACATTGATTGAAACTTTTGACGGTAAAGAAATTATGATTCCAAATGAAGATTTCGTAACCAATCGAGTTATTAACTGGACGTATAGTAACAGTAAAGGGCGTGTTGATTTGAAACTTGGCGTTTCCTATAAATCTGACATTAAAAAAGCACGAGAACTTATTCTAGAGGCTGCTAAAGAGCATCCCAGATGCAGTGCAGACCCTGAGCCGACATGCTATTTAACCGATTTTGCCGATAGCTCAGTGAATTTTTTACTCTTTTTTTGGGTGGACGATATTATTAAAGGGCGCTATGAACCTAAAAGCGATGTCATGTTTTCTATTTGGGATAAATTTAAAGCAAATGATATAGAAATACCGTTCCCTCAACAAGATATTCATATTAAAAATCCGGAAGCGCTTAAATAATGACTAACCCGATATTATTGGCGTACTTATTTGATACTAAAGGGGGTGGAGGTGCTCTTTTAGAGGCTGATATAAGCCATTTTTTTCAAGGCAATGATTTTTCCTGGCTGCATTTAGATGTAAAAAATGCTGATGAGGTGAAAGAGCTCTTTCGTAATGAAGATGCAAATTTAGATTCCCTTGTTATTGACGCACTAGTTGCGGGAGAAACAAGGCCTCGTATGGAGAAAGTAAACGATAGTGCTTTAGTTATTTTAAGAGGAGTTAATTTAAATGTAAATGCCGATCCTGAAGATATGGTTTCTATTCGTCTATGGATCAGTGGTAATAAAATTATAAGTGCATGCCGTCGCCGATTAAGAGCCGTGAGCGATATTGAGGTTAAAATAGAAGAGGGCAAAGGCCCTAAAAATGTAGGCGACTTTGTATATATGTTGACCCATGCTCTATTTTCTCGTATTGAGCCAGTACTATTAAAACTTGATGATGAGACAGATGCTATAGAAGAAAAGATTTTAGAGAATGCAGATAGAAACTTAAGGGAGGATATTATTACAGTGCGTAAACAGGCTATTATGTTTAGGCGCTATATGGCACCACAGCGCGATGCTATCTCACAATTGCGTATGGCAGGCTTCACATGGCTTAGTGAGACACATGCACGCCACTTGCAAGAATCTTATAATCAAATGACTAGATATGTGGAGGATTTAGATGCCATACGTGAGCGCTCTCAAATTGTTAAAGATGAATTAGCAAATATTTTGGCAGATAAATTGAATAAAAACATGTACGTTCTATCTGTGATAGCGGCTATATTTCTACCGCTTGGATTTTTAACAGGATTGCTTGGTATTAACTTAGGCGGTATGCCTGGAGCAGAAAATCCAGATGCTTTTTGGGTTTTTAGTGGCTTGCTTGTAGCTGTTGTTAGTTTACAAATATGGATATTTAAAAAATTAGACTGGTTTTAATTTTTTAACAATAGTACTAATTACTATCTCAGCTGTACGTTAACTAAAGTTACGTTATTTTTTAATTTCACAAGGCCACTTTGCCAAGTGTACAGGCTAATGAAGGGTCGATAATTATACGATTAGCCATCGCTTCGCGACCCAATAGCATTCTGAATCCCATTGAATCTCGATTTGCCAATGTCAGCTCTATATCCCATGTATTTTTACCAATTTTTATTGGTGTACTTATTACAAATCGTGTTTCCGATATGCCGCTAGAGCTTTTAACAGCTCTTTTGTCAATTACAGGCTTTTCACATTTAATTACTATTCGGCGATTTTTTTGGATGGGGTGTATTTCAAAGCTAACCCATGATTTTTTGTCTCTTTTGAATGACTGAACATTAAAAGCATGTATCGATGATGTTTTAGCACCTGAGTCTATTCTAGCCTTAATTGCATGAATTCCAAGCTCAGGAAAGGAGCACCATTCTTCTCTTCCTATAATCAATTTTGCGTTTAATTCGGTCATCCTATTGCCCTTTAAAAATCCACTTGCGGAAATTAATATTTTATTGTATTTTTCTTTCATTATCAGACCCTTCTTTTATTTTTATCTGTTGATACTGCTTATATTGATCAGCTTATAGCGCTTCCCCTTTACCTCCCGCTCCCAATTATGCTGTTTTTGATGAGCATATTAATCTAATATTTCGAAACTGATTTATATAGACCATAGTGGTCTAATCTATAAGATGTGAGCGTCATAAGTCGGTACTGTTGAAGACTTTATTCTTTAGTTAAGCAGACACCTTACTAAGCATCTTCGAAGCCTACATAGTGGCCTTATAGCGGTCAAACTTCCCACTTGTTCCCAGTAAATAATATGACACTTTTCATACTATTTAAAGTCATTAAAAATAGGTAAAAAAACAAAATTCTTTTGTTGAAAATGCTAGGGATTTAGTTACTAATACATTATTTAATGTAGTAGACTCAGCAGCATTTGGTACATTATCAATGGCTCTTGAATCTGGAAAAGAAACAGTTGTTAAGAATAAGTTTTCTGCTCCAGAATCTTCTTATGGAGAAGGTTTTGATGCTCTTGGGATTAAGCCACTTGAATCTGCAAGTACAGCAGGTAAGATAGGATTTGGAGTTGGTCAGGCTCTTGGATTCTTTATTCCATTTAGCGGTATAAATAAAGTAGCTAAAGCAGGACAATATGCTGCAATAGGTGCTAGAAATCTATCTAAAGTTGCAACATCAATTGGAGACGATGCAGCTAGAATTGCAGTAAATGCAGGTAGAGGTGCAGAAGCTTCATTGATAAGTAGTTCTGTAAATAAAACAATATCTAACTATGGCAAAGCTGGCTTATTGACTAAGCCAAATTATAATGCTGTTTATAAATCTACTGCAGATGAAATAATGAATTTTGAATTGCTGTCCGAGATTTTATCTGATTTTGACGTAGATATTATTTATGCCGAAAATGTTTTACGATGTATAACCATATAAAATACGTAGAATGATTGATTGTATTATTTTCAGTACATATTTTAATTCCAGGATGAGCAATCCTTTCGCCTTTTGTCGAAAGAAGGCGGATGAGGCTGAATAAGTAAGGCGCGAAGAACCGTACCACCGGTAGGCAGGCGCGCACAGCCTAACCTACCCCCATCCCCCCCCTCCACATCCGCCACTTCCCCTGCAAATCCTTACGCAACTCACCCTTTTCTAAGCCGAGGGCCGTCCCTAAATCTGCCACCTCCTCCGCATTAAATTCATTGCACTCAAAGAAGAGA
>UPTG01001771.1_pt1 | contig 15565 bp, 12 predicted proteins | sample 2160121 | NCBI WGS metagenome assembly UPTG01 (sample SAMN06266255, study PRJEB28933) | marine metagenome | isolation source: Columbia River Estuary | place: USA:Columbia River Estuary, USA | collected 2014-07-27
ATCAGATGTTACTGTAGGAAGTACAGGAGGCGGTACATTAACTTATTGGACAGATGCTGCAGCGACAGCACCATTAGCTGACGCATCATCGGTTGTAGTATCAGGGATGTATTACATCCAGAGTGAGAGCAATGGCTGTACGGATATTGAAGCGGTAAATGTCTTAGTAAATGAAACACCTTCATTTACTGTATCAGGAACAGACCCTAGTGTTTGTAATGCTGCAGATGGTTTAATTACAATCAATGGATTAGAGTCTTCAACAGACTATACGCTTAGTTATGATTCTTTAGCGACGACTTCACAAACCGAAACAATTACAACAGATGCTACAGGAGAGTTTATCCTCAATGGTTTTGAAGCAGGAATCTACGAGGCCTTTTCAATTACCTTAAATGGGTGTGCATTTACAGCGACAGAAAGTATCGACTTAAATAACCCATCGGCACCTTCAATAGCACTTCAGCTAGATACGGTTGTTTGTGATACATACAGCCTTGGCGAAATTACGGGAGACAACCTTTCTGGTAATGAAGCATATTACTCACAAGCAGATGGTGCGGGTGTTTCCTTGAATGCTGGAGATATTATTGCAGCTTCACAGACGGTTTATATTTACGATATCATCGGTGCCTGTAGTGATGAGGCTTCCTTTACCTTAACAGTAAACAATACGCCTGAGCTTACAAATCTTACTACACAAGAGGTATGTGTCAGTTTTGAACTTCCCCTTACTATTGATGGAACGAATCTTTCAGGAAATCAGAATTATTACGATGCTGCACAAGCAGATGGCGGAACTCTGCTAACGGGTCCAATTACAACATCACAGCAGGTATACCTCTATGATGCCAATGGTACGTGTAGCGATGAAGTTTTCTTTGAGGTAACCATCAATGCACTACCAGAAGTGCTTTCATTCTCAGGAGAAGCAACTTACTGTGAAGGAGAAACGATAGAGAGTCTTACCGCAACACTTAGTGGCTCGGGAGCGCTGACATTAGAATATACTATTGATGGTGCGAGTACGAGTGCTACCACAAATACAGCAAGTATCGATCTTGGTACAGCGCCTGGAGTATATGTGCTGACACAAATCACAGATGAAAACTGTAATAACACATCGAATCTCACACAGACCATTACCATAAATGCATTGCCTACGGCACCGAATACTTCAGCGGATGCCAGCTACTGTGCCAATGCACAGCCTGATGCGATACAAGCAGATGGTAGTACGGGAGATTATACCTGGTATGCAGATCAAGACCTTACAGAGGTGCTCGGAAATCAAGATACATATACACCACAAACAATATTAGGAACTACTAGTTATTATGTTACTGCAACTGAGAATGGATGCGAAGGACCAGCTCAAATGGTACTTGTTGCGTTCGAAGAATGTGGTGTTATCATTCCTACTGCATTTACGCCCGACGGAGATCAAACCAATGATACTTGGACTATAAAAGATATAGATGCTATTTATCCTAATCATGTTGTAAGTGTATACAACAGACTTGGTAATAAGATCTATGAATCTATTCAAGGAGGGTACAACCAAATGCCTTGGGATGGAACATTTAACGGGGAATCTTTACCCGTTGCTTCTTACTACTTTATCATTGAATATAACGACAATTCAACACCAAATTCAAACGGAATTGTGAGTATCATTAAATAAAAAAAGCCTCCTGAACGGGAGGCTTTTTCTATTCGATAAAGGCTAAAACTTATCTAACTATTAACTTCTGTGTATTTAAGTGCTTGTAAGCATCTGTTAAGTTGATGAAATATATTCCTGGATTCAAGTCTTCAACTTTGTATGTGTTCTGCATTGCCACAGCTGCATTCTGTACCACTTGGCCGTTTGCGTTTACGATTGTTATGTTCGTTACCGCTGCACTGTTCCATGTTACTGTTGCTACATCTGTTGTTGGGTTAGGATAAACACTTGTTTGTATTCCGTCCATATCTTCAATTCCCGCGACACTCATCTCCTCTACTATTGTGTTTGTGATAACATCACATCCATTCGCATCCATAACTGTTACTTCATAGAATCCAGCAGTTACATTAAAAAGATCCTCTGATGTCTCCCCGTTAGCCCATGTGTATGTATATGGTGCAACCCCTCCAGATACTGTCAAATCGATTTCGCCATCCTCATCTGCGGTTGGTTGGATAACCTCTAGTTCTGCTACCAATGACGCTGATTGCTCAACCGTATAGCTTCCCCATACACTACATCCATTTCCGTTTGTGATTTTCAATCTGTAAGTCCCTGCAACAAGACCAGAAATATCTTCTGTCATCATTCCGTTATCCCATTCGAATGTGAAACCTGGCGTCCCATCTAGAACCGTAACATCAATCGCTCCGTTTGCAGCGCCATTACATGTTACATTCTGAACCGTCCCTTCGAATTGTGTTGGTATTACTTCTTCGATAACGATTGAGGTATCTAATTGACAGCCCGATGCATCAACAACCGTCAAATCATAGTGACCAACTGAAAGATCTGAAAGAATCAAGTCTGTCGCGCCATTAGACCATTGTGTTGTATAAGGTGCTGTTCCGCCTACAATTTCTACTTCTATTTGACCGCTATTCGATTGGCAAGTAACTCCAGATGAAATGTCTAAAGAAAACTTATTAATCTCGATAGCCATGTCAACTGCTGCCTTTGCATTTAAACGACCTGCTCCGATCATTCCTGCATAAGATGGATTCAAAGCGTCAACATTTGTAGAGGATGCTTTTAGCAACCATGAGATCTCTGCATTTGTAATACATGGATTCGCATCTAAAATCAAACCTATTGTTCCTGTTACAAGTGGCGAAGCATAAGAGCTACCTGAACCATAAAGGTACCATCCTTGCGCTGCAGAAATTGCAATGTCATATCCTGGTGCACTCAAATCAACACTTGCATTATGCTGGTGTGTCGTTGATGCATCGCCAATCACTCTCTCGTGGTTATCGTTAGGACCTGTACTTGTTACTGCAAAAACATTGTCAAAAGAAGCAGGGTATACAAGGTTCGATGGACCACCGCACGTAGATCCATTTCCTGCTGCTGCTACTATAAAGGTTCCGTTATCGTATACCTCGTTAATGATATCTTGTACATACTGATTGTATGAACAACCGCTTGACCAGCTTAAGTTGATTACTCTGTAACCAGCATATGATGCATCAAGAACTTCATTGTAATTCATTTTATATAATGCCAATGAGCTGTTGTATCCAATTGCGCTTTTTCCAATGTTGTTGCCCGTAGATCCCGCAGCAGTAATTGCCACAGCTGTTCCGTGTGTCTGTGAAGATGTGTTTGTTGCATCGTAATAAACATACTTGCCAGCGATCTCATCATGATCAGTAAAATAGTTCTGGTCTGAAATCGCAAGTACGATATCACTGTTTCCTGTTGTAACGTCCCACGCATCTTGCGCATTGATTAAATCCAAAGCATAATCCTCTGGGAAAACCTTTAAGTAATCATTTGGCGCATTTAAAGTTTCATATACAGGTGCGTAAACTACTTTTGAAGAAGCGTCTAAAGAATTTGTAAGTTCAGCATACATATCTACAACATCAGAAGTATATGACGTCAATTCATATACTGATAATAATGCTGCTTGTCTTGAAGATGGAATCGCTTTTTCTACCTCTGTAATATTGAGTGAAGAAATTGCATCTTGAAGAGATGCGTCATTGGAGACAAGGACACCTGCTTCATTTTCAAATGGAACATCTGATGGGTTAGAAATTGTAAGCCAAATTTTTGAAGGCTCTTGTGAAAATGAAATGAACGTTGCTGCGAGAAAAGCGACTGTCCGGGTTAAAAGTTTAAAAGTATGCATAGTCATGTGTTTTATTGTTTGTTTTCGTTAACACAAATTAGTTGTAAGTATATCTTGATTTGATACGTATTTAATTTGAGGGTATTGTATAATTAGTTGGAATTAAAATGAACTTAATGGTCCTGTTTATTTGAATTCTTTTAAAAAAAAACACTTATGAAACAAGCACTTATTATCACACTTATCATATTCCTTTTTTTAAATCACAATGGATTCTCTCAAAGCAAAAATTTTATTGATCAACCGTATTTAGAAACAACTGCTAAGGTTGATTCTTTGGTACAGCCAGATCGTATTTATTTATCTATTTTAATTCAAGAAAAAGAAGACCGCAACAAAACATCTGTAGAGTCTCAAGAGCAGCAACTCGCTGAAGTTTTAGAAAACTTAAACATCGATTTAAAAAAACAGTTGAAGATTGAAGACCTCGCCAGTAATTACAAAAACTATTTTTTAAGAAGGAAAAGTGTTCTCAAATCCAAAGCGTATGAACTGGTCGTTTATGATGGACTCACAGCAAGTAAGGTACTAGTTCATTTAGAAGCAAAAGGTATTTCCAATGTGCAATTAACAAAAACTGAATATTCAAAAACGGAAGCTTTAAAAATGATTTTACGATCAAAAGCAATTCTTAAAGCAAAAACACAAGCAACGGCACTCATCACCCCCTTAGATCAGCAGCTTGAAAAAGCAATTTTTATTTCCGATAAGTATTATAATAATTCTTACCAACCAAGAAATGGACTAATGAGGATGGCGTATTCTAAAGAAATGACGGTAGAGGAATCTATTGATATTGAATTTTCTGACATTAAAATTGAATGTGAAGTTACAGTACGGTTTTCTATTAACTAAAAACTATGGATTCAAAAAACATCATCTTTATTCAATACCTCAAAACTACCATTGGAGAGTTAATTATTGGTAGTTTTGAAAATAAAATATGTTTATTAGATTATCGGTACCGAAAAATGCGATCTCAAGTTGACAAACGAATACAAACAGCTTTAAACGCCGTATATTTTGAAAAAGAAACACCTGTTTTAGGAACAGCAAAATTACAAATCAAATCCTACTTAAAAGGATCACGAACTAAATTTTCTCTACCTACTAAAATGGTAGGAACGCCTTTTCAATTGAGTGTTTGGAAGGCTTTAAAAACCATTCCGTATGGAAGTACCATCTCCTATTTAGAGTTAGCCAAACTAATCGGAGATAAAAAAGCCGTAAGAGCGGTTGCTGCTGCTAATGGAGCCAATGGCATCGCGCTCATGATTCCATGCCACAGAGTTATTGGTTCAAACAATAAGTTAGTGGGTTATGCAGGCGGGTTACCTGTTAAAAGAAGATTATTAAAATTAGAAATGTCACATTCTCACAACCCAAATGAGTTACCATTTTTATGGAAAAACGAGTAAGTTAACTCTTATACAAAACGACTGTGCCAGCTTTCGGATGCTGGGACTTCCCAAAACTCTAAATATTCAGCCTTTGAATTTACGAGGTTATTAAATACAATTGTATTTTTTGAAACGGCTTTGTCTTTCGCCATTTTTTTGAAATCTGTTAAGGTTTTATATGCCACATAATCGCCTTGTTTGTAAGATACATTCATTTTATCCATCAAATCTACTTTATACGTAGTTTCAAGATCCTGAATAAACTTCACAGAAGCATCAATAGAACACCCAGTAGCGACATTCATTTGCTGATCCAAAGCGATAACAATAAAACGTTTATATTTAATTTCAAACCCAGATTGTAAATCAGCGCCATGTGCTGCCCATCCTTCTAAAAATACAGATATTTTTATTGAAATTTCTTCTAATTCAGAATCTGAGAAAGAACGGTTGCACTGGTAAATCCAAATGCGAGCGGTTTCGGGAAGGGTATCAAAATTAACGAGCATTTATTTAAATAGTATTTGATTTATAAATCGTTAGCGTTTGCTATCAGTTCAGCCACATCCATGACCTCAATCTGACCTTCTGCCTTATTTTTAACACCATCGGTCATCATGGTATTGCAAAACGGACAGCCAGCAGCAATGACATCGGGTTTGACTTCCATAGCCTGTTCTGTTCGTTCAATGTTGATTTCTTTGTCGCCTGGTTCGGCATCTTTAAACATTTGAGCACCTCCAGCCCCGCAGCAAAGTCCTTTTTTGCGGCAATTTTTCATTTCTACCAACTCGGCATCTAACTTTTTAATCAAATCACGAGGGGCTTCATATACATCATTTGCCCGGCCTAAATAGCAGGGATCATGAAATGTGATGCGTTTGCCTTTAAATTTACCGCCTTCAATAGTGAGGCGTCCTTCATCTAACAAACTCTTTAAGAATTGTGTGTGATGCATCACTTTATAATCCCCTCCCAAAGAAGGGTATTCGTTTTTAAGTGTATTAAAACAATGCGGACAAGCAGTTACAATTTTTTTAACTTCGTAAGCATTCAAAACTTCAATATTGGTAACGGCTTGCATTTGAAATAAAAACTCGTTTCCAGCACGTTTAGCAGGGTCGCCGGTACAGCTTTCTTCAGTACCTAATACCGCAAAGTCAACTTCAGCTTTGTGTAATAATTTTACAAAAGCTTTGGTTATTTTTCTGGCACGGTCGTCAAAACTACCAGCGCAGCCTACCCAAAACAAAACTTCGGGTTGTTTGCCTTGGGCCGTAAATTCGGCCATTGTAGGAACTTTTAATACATCGCTCATTATCTAATTATTAGTCATGTTGACCATCGTCAAAAACTTCGATTGTCACTTCTTTTTCTACTAAATCGGTAAATTTACCGTTATAACGTGTTGCTTTTACTAAATGATTATCAATCCAATGGTAGTTTCCACCTCTTGGCTTGCCCATTAAAAGGCTATGGTAATTAAAACCGTGTTGTTTCAACCAATTCTGTGTCACTTCTCTATGTGACTCTGTTCGAGATGTGAAAAAGCAAATCATATGCCCTTCATCATACCAACTATTACATGTCTTTAAAGCATCTAAAAAAGGCAAACAGGTTGCCATGCGCTCTGGCTCTTCGTTAGGAACATCTTCTGTAATGGTTCCATCAATATCAATTAAATAATTTTTTACACCTCCAGGAAGTACTGGGCTTATTAGTTCACCAGCTTCTACTTTTTCATGTAATAACTTATCTGCTTCTTCTCTTTTCATTTAAATTTTATTTACTGTTTTTAATCGTTTTTCCAGTTGAGTCGGTCCATTTGGTTGTATGGCCAAGGGGCACCATTATTTTCAATATTAGACATCATGTTGTTTAACTCCATTGGAGCAGCACTTTGTTCCATGACTAAATAGCGACGCATTTCAAGAATAATTGAAAGTGGATCGATGCTTATTGGACAGGCTTCTACACAAGCATTACAACTTGTACAAGCCCACAATTCTTCGTTAGTGATATAATCGCCTAAAAGCTGTTTGCCATCAGATATAAATTCACCATTATTGGCGTCTATATTTATACCTACTTCTACCAAACGGTCACGAGTGTCCATCATGATTTTTCGGGGAGATAGTTTTTTTCCTGTTTGATTGGCAGGGCATTCGCTTGTACAACGACCACACTCTGTACAGGTATAGGCATTTAAAAGTTGTACTTTGTTGAGGTCTTGTACATCACTTGCTCCAAATTTATCTGGGACAGAAGTATCATCAGTAGTTGCTGCAAAAGGATCTATATTTGGATCCATCATTAGCATGACTTCTTTGGTAACGGCTTCTAAATTATTTAATTGACCTTTGGGTTTTACGCTGCCAAAATAGGTGTTTGGAAACGCCAACAAAATGTGTAAATGTTTGGAGTAATAAAGATAATTTAAGAAAATTAAAATTCCGACAATGTGCATCCACCAGGCTGTACGTTCTATTAAATGGACATTATAGCCTTCAAAAAAGGGAGCGAAAAATTGACTAATTATGTTCCCTGAATTCATGGACTGAAATTCTACATCAGTAGCGTTCATTATAATGAACAAGCCCATCAACACCATTTCGAAGTAGAGGATTAGATTTCCATCTAACTTAGGCCACCCTTTCATTTCGGATTTCATGAAACGTTGAATTTTAATAACATTTCTGCGAAACCAAAACACAACAACGGAAACAAATACCAGAAATGCAAGAATTTCAAAGGTTCCAATCAAAATGCCATAAAGACTTCCAATCTCAGAAAAAATACGATGTGTCCCAAACAAACCATCAATAATGATTTCTAAGACTTCAATGTTTATAATTACAAAACCTACATAGACAATAATATGAAGAATTCCGGCTATGGGACGTCGCACCATTTTACTTTGACCTAAAGCAATTCGGGCCATGTTTTTCCAACGAATTTTAGAATCGCCACTAACATCTACATCTTTTCCTAAGTAAATATTGCGTTTAAGTTTACTTATGTTTCGCGCAAAAAAACCAATGCCTAAAAAAAGGATAATTGCAAAAATTATATTTGGCAAAAACATCATTTGGTTAATCGTTGTTATTTTTTATTTGGTAGCCTTCAGAGTCGTATTGTTTGGCTTTTTTTCCAAATAACGAAAAATGGACATACCGTTTAGGGTTTAACTTCATATCTTCCAAAAGTTGTTCCAGTTGTTTGGTAGCGCCTTCTAGGTTGTTATAAACTGCATCATCTTTCATGAGTTTTCCAACAGAACCTTCTCCATTTTCTATATTAGTTAATAGTTGATCAAAACTAGAAATCGTAGATTTTAAATCAATCATAATGGTATCTAAATCTGCGGCGGCTAATGAATTACTAAGCGTTGTTAAATCTTCAGAAATCTTATTAAAATTTGTGATTGTTTCCCCGATGTCGGAGGTATTGTCAACCACTAAATTATTTAAGGATTCAGAAGTGGATTTGAAGGATGCGATTGTTGTACTTAATTCGGCGATACTTGACTTGATGTTCTCTTTAGTTTGCGTATCAAAAAGGGTGTTAAGATTACCCAACAAAGAGTCTGCACTCACCATCATGGTTTCCATTTTTTCTTGCAGGGGTGTCAATCTTTGATTGACCAAGTCGGTAAGTCCTGGTTTTACATCAGAACTTAAAAAGTCACCTGATTTGGCTGAAGGTGCTCCATCAAATGCAGGGATAATTGCGATGGCTTTACCACCAATTAGACCTGCTTCATATAATTGAGCTGTACTGTTTTTTGAAAATTCAAAGTCACTATCAATAAGCATATTGACACTTAATTTTCCCGAACGATCGTCTGTAAATTCTATAGATTGAACTTTTCCAATTTTGTGACCATTAATAGTAACCGCTGCAGAGGTTGCCAATCCTTCGACGTTGTCATAAACAGCTGTTATTTTTTTAGAATCGTCAAGAATATTTTCTCCTTTTAAATAATAAAAAATAAAGATAAAGAGTAAGATTCCCGAGATGACTAAAATAGCCGTTTTTATTTCTTTAGTTAATTTCAATACGATGGTTTTTTCTTCTTACAAATTTAATAATAATATTGAAATAATAGGGTGTATTATTCTGTAGATTTTAAAGCAGCATTTATGGCTATCTTTTTTCCGTTTTTATAAGATACAATGAAAGCATTTTTATAGCCTTTGGCAAGTGCTTCTTTTTTCATTCCAATAGCCGTATTGTAACTTGTGGTATTTCCGTAAAAATAACGGTAGACAGATTTTGACTTTGTTCTTGAAATATCATTTAATCCCTTAAAATTATAAGATCTAGGAGCTAATTTATTAGAACCTGCAGCTATTTGAATTTTATATACGATCGATGTGTCTATTGTACTAGAATTACTAGGGGTTTGATCGGCTTTTACTGTTTCTGATGGGGTTTGAACCGTTTGATCAATAAACACTTCAGTATTCAAATTAGATTTATAATCTAAAATAGCATCCGATATACTTTTTGAAATATTATTTTTACCTATTTCTGAATTTAGATAATCTCCTTCTTTTCGGTTGGTTATAAAACCTGTTTCAACTAAAACACTTGGCATATAGGTGTTGTGTAATACCCAAAAAACAGCTTGTTTAACTCCTCTGTTTTTACGTTTCAATCTATTTGTGAAATTATCTTGTATGTTCCGAGCCAAAAGGATACTTTGATCTAAATAATCTTCCTGCATCAGAGTCAAGCCAATCAAGGTTTCGGGAGAATTTGGATCAAAACCTTCATAGTTGGTTTCGTAGTCATCTTCATAAAAAATAACTTCATTTTCTTGCTTTGCGACACTAAAGTTAGACGCATTTCTACCCAGTCCTAAAACATAGGTTTCGGTGCCATAAGCTTGCGAGCTGTGTGCATTACAATGTACGGAGACAAACAAATCGGCATCTGCTTTATTAGCGATTGCTGCGCGTTGTCTTAATTCAATAAAAACATCTGTTTCGCGTGTGTATATGACTTTTATGTTTTTATGTTTTTTTAAATTTTTTCCTATTTTTAATACAATACTTAACGCAATATCCTTTTCTTTATATCCAAAATTGGTAGGTCTACCAGGGTCTTTACCCCCATGACCGGCATCTAAAACAACGATAAATGGTTTGTTAATATTTTGAGTATTCACTTTGAATATTCCGAAAAATAAAAGGAAGACTAAGAAGAATTTTATTTGCTTTTGCATGTTGATTAATTTGCCTTTGAATCGAATGGTTAAAATATAAAAATCAAAAAAAAATATCCGTAACTTTGGTTTTTCAAAAATCGAGCCACTTAATACAAAAATACCCCTAAAAGCATTGAAAACAAGATTCTTTCAACTAGTTTTTATTTTAAGTTTTACAGTGTTTACTAACACTGAAGGCATGGCTCAGGATATTCCGACCCCAAAACTATCGATAGACATCCCTGCTCTACAGGAGTTGGAAATTGAAAATGATTCGATTCCTGTAAAAGAAGTTAAACGCATCGAAACAGATTCTATTGTTAATGACAGTCTTTCAAAACCTAAAAAATTGTTGGAAGCTATTGTTACCTACAAGGCCAAAGACTATACTTCTGTCAATCAAAAAACAGAACAAATTTATCTTTACAACGAAGCTGAAATCCAATATAAAGACATGGATATCAAAGCTGGAATCATCATAATCGATTATGGAAAAGATATTGTTTATGCTGGTCGATTGAAAGATTCTATGGGAAATTACTCTCAACATCCTGTATTTAAACAAGGAAGTGATGTTGTGGAACCTGATTCTATAGCTTTTAATTTAAAAACAAAAAAAGCATTGATATGGAATTCAAAAACAGAGCAACAAGGCGGTCGTATTATTTCTGATCTCACCAAAAAAGAAAACGATTCTGTATATTTTGTAAAACGAGCTAAATTCACCACTTCAGAAAACACAGAAAACCCGGAGTATTATTTTTTGCTGAGGAAAGCAAAAATTGTTCCTGGTAAAAAGGTAGTTACTGGGCTTACCAATATGTTTATTGCTGACGTCCCTACTCCTATTGGCTTGCCGTTTGGTTTTTTTCCACTCTCACAAACACGAACATCTGGTGTGCTTTTTCCTTCTTTTGGCGAACAAAGAGGTCGTGGATATTTTCTTCAAAATGGAGGGTATTATTTTGCGATCAGTGATTATTTTGACCTTGCAGCGCTTGGAGATTACTATACCAATGGAAGTTATGGAGTTCGTCTTGAAAGTAATTATGGCGTGCGCTATAAATTCAGAGGTTCATTAAGTTTTAGGTATGAAAATCTTATAAATAGTGAACGTGGTTTTCCTGAGTACTCAAAAAATACTATTTATAATTTACGCTGGAATCAAAGTCAAGATTCCAAGTCAAGTCCAAATTCTCGATTTTCAGCTTCGGTAAATTTAGGTTCTAGCACCTATTTTCAGGAATCTGTGAATCAGCTCAATTCTTCAAATTTTTTAAATAACACTTTATCATCTTCTGTTTCGTATTCCAAAACATTTCAAGGGGAGCCACAAGTAAATGTGAGTTTATCAGCAACACACTCACAAAACACAAACACAGAAGTCATCAATATGACTTTGCCAACATTTCAAGGAAGTGTCGATAGAATTTACCCCTTTGCACCCAAAACTGGTAGTAAAAAGGGAGCGATTGATAATATTAATCTTCAATATAGTGTACGTGGAGAAAACCGTGTTCAAACAACAGACAGCCTGTTTTTAACTGGAGCCATGTTTGATGAGGCAAAAACTGGGTTTCAACATTCCATTCCTTTAAGCACAAACTTTAAGATTTTTAAACATTTTAGCATGACTACTAGTGCTAATTACAAAGAAAACTGGACTTTTAATACCATTAATAAATCTTACGATACAGAAACTGAGTCGGTAGTTACTACTCCTCTGAAGGGTTTTGATTCTTTTAGGACGTATAATTTTAGTACAAGTGTAGGAACTACGGTTTATGGAATGTTTGATTTTGGAGAAGATAAAAAAATACAAGCTATAAGGCATGTTATGAGACCCTCGATTAGCTATAATATCAATCCTGCTTTTGACAAGTATTATGAAACGTATGAAGTTATTAGTGCTGATGGTGTCACGACTGATGAGGTTGAGTATACGCGATTTGAACAGTCTTTGTTTGGATCTCCTGGTAAAATTTTCTCTAGTTCAATTGGACTATCGCTTAACAATAATCTGGAAGCAAAAGTTCGCGATAAAGACAGTACCGCTACTGAAGCAAAAAAAATATTTTTATTGAATTCATTAAATTTTTCTACAAACTACAACGTTGCTGGAGACTCCTTGAACTGGAGTCCTGTTAGAGTTTCGGGTGGAACACAACTGTTAGATAATAAAATGAGTGTTAATTTTGCAGCTACTTTAGATCCTTATGCTTTGGATAATAACAACACAAAAATCAATACTTTCAATATAGATAACGGTGGTAGTTTGTTTCGTTTGTCCAATGCAAATATGACTGTGAGTTATAGCTTAACTAGTGATTCTTTTGAAAGCAACGATCAAAATGATACTGCAGCTAGAGATCAATCTATTAGAAGTGGTGGACGTGCCGACGATTTATTTGGAAAATCGCAAGATTTTTCAGATCAGCAGCTAAACGACAGAAATGATACTAAGGAAGTAACCGCGACAGACCTATACAACTACAAAATCCCTTGGAGTTTGAGACTTGCTTATGCTGTTAACTATAATAATACAAGGCGCCAAAATGAGATTTCATCGCATTCATTAATGTTTTCAGGTGACATAGAACTGTCCCCACGTTGGAGCGTAGGAGCTTCTTCTGGATATGATTTAAAGGATAAAGGGTTTACGTATACTCAATTGCGTTTTGAACGTGACTTAGAAAGCTGGCGAATGAATTTTTCATGGATTCCTTTTAGCAACAGATCTTCCTGGAATTTCTTTATTGGAATTAGATCGAGTATTTTGAAAGACATCAAATACGAAAAGCGAAAACAACCTGACAGGCAATTGTAAAAATCATAAAATATTTATGTTTGGAACAGGATACTTAAAGAAAAGATGAAATGGATACAATTTGTAACCATTAAAAATAAAAAAAAATGAAAACTATTATAACTACGAATAAAGCACCTCAACCGATTGGGCCTTACAACCAAGCCGTTTTAGTGGGAAATACTTTATATACTTCTGGTCAGATTGCATTACATCCAGAAACAGGAGAATTGGTAATAGATTCTATTGAAGTGGAAACTACTCAGGTTATGAAAAACCTAAAGGCTGTTTTGGAAGCCGCACATATGACTTTTGAAAATGTCATTAAAACGTCCATTTTTATATCTGATATGCATACATTTAGCGCTATTAATTCTGTTTATGCGCAGTATTTTGATGAGGCTACTGCTCCTGCCAGAGAAACGGTAGAAGTAGCAAATTTACCAAAATTTGTGAATGTAGAAATTAGTATGATTGCTGTGAAGTAATTCTTTAAGAACTTCTGGCTATTTCGGCATGGTATTGAACCAAGCCTTCAATAGGGCGTCGTTCAAAATTTCCAACTGTAAATCCGTATTCTTGAGCTACTGCTTTGATTTCTTCTTGTGTAAAATAAGCAATGGAACCTGCAAAATGTACAGGCACTGTTTTAATTTCCTCTTTGTATTGCAAAATCATAGTTTCTACAAAAACACGAAGCCCTTTTTTTATGACGTTTTGGATATAGTCTGACTCTTTATTGAGGATCAAAAATTCAGCAAAAGTTGCTAAATATGCGTTAGGATTTGGCTTTTTATAAAGTGCTTTTTTAATTACATCTTCATTAACATCATAACGTGTTTCGAAGACTAGCTTCAAATCATGAGGCATAACATTAAAATAATAATCTCTTAATAGTTGTCTTCCAAAATAGTTACCAGACGCATCGTCCATAATAGAATATCCGAGCGAGCTGACCCTTTGATCTACTTGCACACCATCATAATATGTACAGTTTGATCCTGTTCCCAAAATACAAACTACGGCCGGACGGTGTAAAACGCCTACCGTTGCATATATAGCGGCATATGTATCTTCTTCTACAACAACTTCAGCATTTAAAAAAATAGATTCTAAAACTTCTTTAAGCATTTGGCTTGGTTTTTCTGTACCACAACCAGCGCCATAAAAATAGACATGTGTAACATTTAATTTATTGTCATAAATTAAATCATTTGCTTTAATGATATAAAACGCATCTGTATCAGAAATAATAGCAGGATTTAATCCCTTAGTGCGTTGCTTTTCGAAAATTGGATCTCCAGTTTCAGTATCAATTGCAATCCAATCACTTTTTGTGGAACCACTATCTATTATAAAAATCATAGTTTAGTTTATTGAAAAAAAGTACTGCTAATGAATAACAGTACCTTTTTTAGATTAAATTATATTACACTAATATAATGTGCAAGTTCAACTAATTTAGCTGAGTAGCCATATTCGTTGTCATACCAAGAAATAAGCTTAACAAAATTATCATTCAGTCCCATACTTGCGTTGGCATCAAATGTACTTGTTTTTGTTTCCGATACAAAATCTTGAGATACAACACCTTCTTCTGTGTATCCTAAAATTCCTTTTAATTCATTTTCTGAAGCATGCTTGATTGCTGCTTTAACGTCTTCAAATGAAGCGCCTTTTTCTAAACGACACGTTAAATCCACAACAGAAACATCTACAGTAGGTACTCTAAACGCCATTCCTGTTAGTTTTCCGTTTAGTTCTGGAATTACTTTTCCAACTGCTTTTGCAGCACCTGTAGAAGCAGGAACAATATTATTTAAAGACGCACGTCCTAATCTATAATCTTTTCTTGATGGTCCGTCTACAGTAAATTGTGTAGCCGTTGCAGCATGAACAGTTGTCATAAGACCTTCTGCGATTCCGAAGTTATCATGTATAACTTTAGCAAGTGGCGCTAAACAGTTTGTAGTACAAGAAGCGTTAGAAACAATTGTGTGATCTGCTGTAATTTCATTGTGGTTAACTCCCATTACAAACATTGGTGCATCAGCAGATGGTGCAGAAATAGCTACTTTTTTAGCGCCTGCAGTAATATGCTTTTGAGCGCCTTCTAAATTTGTAAAGATCCCTGTACAATCTAAAACAACATCTGCGCTTACAGCATCCCATTTCAAATCTTCTGGATTACGTTCAGCAGATACACGGATTTCATTGCCGTTGACAACTAAATTTCCGTTATTTACTTCGATAGTTCCTTGAAACTGACCGTGTACAGAGT
>UPTG01001774.1_pt1 | contig 15548 bp, 10 predicted proteins | sample 2160121 | NCBI WGS metagenome assembly UPTG01 (sample SAMN06266255, study PRJEB28933) | marine metagenome | isolation source: Columbia River Estuary | place: USA:Columbia River Estuary, USA | collected 2014-07-27
CATCGAATGGAGGATCCGACGCTGCACTGGCTTCAAGCCATCCCCAAGATGAGGGACAGCGCGCTCCATGATTACATAACTAGCGTAATCGAGGAAGTAGTCGGAATACATCCCGCCCAGCGAAAGATTCTCGCGCGGCTCCTTGGAATCATTAGTTTCGTCCATGTCTTGGCTCAAACAATTGTTTGTTAAGAAAAGCTAACAATCGAAGCGCTAAGCCCCAACAAAAAAAGGGCGGGAAATCCCACCCTCTTGAAATTCAACTTAGAGATCGCCCACCCCTATGGCTGTTCAATCAAGCGGTAGTAGCGAGCCGGTGTCGATGAAATGGCATCGGAAAACCGAATCGTCGTTGAACCATCCGGATTATCAATTTCCGCAAAACCACCCGGCACTTCTTCCCAAGCATCAGTTGCGCCGAGATTACTCGAGGATTGGAGAATCCAGACCTTAGTTCCAAGCCCTGAAACAATGAACTCAGCTTGACCAATTACGGGGTCAACCAAGAAACCTAGAACTTCCAGTCCAGTCACAAGCGGAGGACCTCCGCCGCCATGCACACTAGGAGTCATATCGGCCACAACCGCCGGGGTAATGATCCACTCTTCGATCGTAAAGGTGGCATTCGGAGCACCAACCGCGCGATCAACCCGAGAATCTAAGAATTCCCAAATTTCACCAGTTCCGTCTGTGCCAGGCTGCCCATAAACATCAACCAAAGCTCCGGTAGACTGGTCTCCACCGAATCGCAGCTCGATGTTATCGTCACCATTTGAATTGATGGTGCTACTTTCTTGGTCAGGTGCCGGAGCATCGGGATATGCCGCAGCGAAGTTAACGCTATTGTTGGCGATCACAAAAGTTCCTCTAGCAGGAATAGTTCCAAACAAAGGAATAGCCCGGCCATTGCTGCTACCATTGACATAATAAACAATATTCCAATTTCCTGAACCCAAGTCGATATCCTCGTTAGTCGGGTTGAAAAGCTCTACGAAACGCCCTTCGAAGTTATCGCCTGGATCGGCAATCTCAGAAATATAAACCGGAGGAATGACTGTATCGTTGTCTTGGATATTCAGATTAAAAGCGGAAGCTCCACTGATGCGGGCGTCTCCATTGGACGTAAGATCTGAGAGAAAAAAGATAGCGGTCTCGGCAGTCTCTTGCTCCGAATCATCAGCTAAGGTCACCGTAATCATCTGAGTGTCACCACTCTGCGCACCGGCCGGGAAAGTTACAGTTCGGCTCAAAAAATTACCAATATCGGCAGCAGCAGCAGTGCTATTAATATCTTCCAACATAATTGAAACAGTTACCGCTGCCCCATCCGGATTCAAAATCTCAACTTCAATATCAGCCGTTCCGTCCGCTTCATTAACTGTGACTGATGTCGTCTTAAAACCAACTAAGGGCGAATTCTTGCCGAGAACACTTGAACCGATAAAATTATTAGTTCCTAAAGCCGAGCCATCCACTTCCCCAATTGAGACTTCCTGCCAAACGACAGGGAAATCACGAAAGGTCGAACCAGCGTCGAGATTGAATCCAGTCAAAGTGTTCTCCCTTACGACACTTGTATCATTTCCCTCGTTCCCATCAGCGGTCACGCTGATCGCATCGACTATGTTGGCAGTTTCACCAGTATCCCCTTGATAAAGGACGACTGAATCATTGCCGTTATAAAAGGTAATATCAGAAGTCACATCCGCGGCACCTGCTGCAACTGGCGTCGTCGCGCTCGGGTTTGCCACAATGAAACTCGCACCAGCGGGCAGAAATCCCGAAAGGGCTAACTGGCTGCTTGGGAAGTTCCCGTCAGTCTTGAAGTCTTCCGTCGAAGCATTAGACCATCGAGTCAAAATAAAGTTACCAAGGTCAATTTCAGAATCAGAAACATTGGTCAACTCGATGTATTTGTTATTCGAAAAACCTTCGTGATATTGTGTAATCAAAAGTGGACTGCCCGTTTCTGTTCCAACATCGCCATCATCGGTCACGGTCACAGTCGCCACTGCGCCCCGAAAACCCTCCGCCACCGCACTAATTGAAACCTTGCGGGCACCGTCAGGATCTGGGTCGTCAACTCCAGTCACCAGAAAAGTTGCAGTCAAGCCGCTCGTAATACTTAGGGTCGCAGGCACGGTAGCCTCCGTCAAATCATCGCTAGTGAGATCCACTCTCAGTGGATAGTTGGCGGGAGCCTCCGGAAGGTTGACTGTCAAAGTCGTCGTGCTACCTGCTCCGCTTTCACTAATCGAACTAGTGGCAGGAGATAACATGATAGATGGTAGAGGATCCCCAAAACTCGCACCCGTTACGTCGGTGCCAGGCGACTCTGAGCTCACCGAACCAGCGATGGTCGTATGGGGCTGAAATCCCCCAACCAATTCCGGGCTTCGGTTCAATGATTCGTCATCAGAGGAATTATCCTCATACCTTACTTGATCCACTTGCGTAAAAGAACTGTCCTGAAGAGTAATTGTGTCACCACTATTGTTGAGACTCGGAGCACCAACAAAAACCGAAACTCCGTTGAGAGTAGCTGCCGGATTACCTCCACCAAAAACTACAATAGCCTCATTGGCGCCGATCATTGTCCCAGGAAGAAATTCGAAAAAATTGCCGCTCAGATCTGTAATCTGATAGCCGCCAATGTTTACCGTTACATTGCCAGTATTGACGATTTCTACGAATTCATCTTGGCTAGTATTCGCCTCACCATCTTGGTTGACGTCGTTCCCCGGCGAGGGATCGTAAAGGAGTTCATTGATGACGAGCTGAGCTGAAGCACTCAGTGTCAGTGACAAAGCGGCTAAGAAGAAAATCAGTTTTTTCATGAGCAGAATAGAAGTTTCAAGAACCGTCGCAAATTCCTGCTGAGTTCTATGCCCGTTTCACCGATATCGCAAATTCAGTAATTGGAGAGGTAGATGGAATCTGCCTAAACCTCGGCAGAATCAACGTCATCACGAAGATTCTTGATAATGAACCCCTGACGATCAGGCGTATTTTTCCCCATATAAAAGGTTAACATCTCTTTAAGACCTCTGCCTTCCTCCATCTGCACCGGATCCAGCCGCATGTCTTTACCAATCATGAACTTAAATTCGTCAGGCGAAATCTCACCCAAGCCCTTGAATCGGGTGATCTCGGGATTGCGGCCCAACTCCTTCATTGCAGCTTCTCGTTCGTCGTCATCGTAGCAGTAAATGGTCTTCTTTTTATTCCTCACGCGAAAAAGTGGGGTCTGCAGTATGAAAAGATGTCCTTCACGAATTAGCTCCGGAAAAAACTGGAGAAAGAAAGTCAGCAGGAGCAAACGAATATGCATTCCATCAACGTCGGCATCGGTCGCGATCACGACCCGATTAAATCTCAGCGATTCGATATCGTCTTCGATTCCCAAAGCCGCCTGAAGCAAAGCAAACTCCTCATTTTCATAGACTACCTTCTTGGTTAGCCCGAAAGTATTGAGCGGTTTTCCACGCAAGGAAAATACGGCCTGAGACTCTACATCGCGACACTTCGTGATTGATCCACTGGCCGAATCACCCTCTGTCAAAAAAACTGTAGTGTCCGCGCGACGCTTGTGCTTAGTATTAAAGTGAGCTCGGCAATCGCGGAGCTTCTTGTTGTGAACCTTGGTCTGGCGCGCTCGCTCGCGAGCCAATTTCTTCACTCCACTTAGTTCCTTACGCTCTTTCTCAGCAGAAAGAATACGCTTCTGAATCGCCTCGGCTACTGCTGGAGTTTTGTGAAGATAGTTATCCAGTTCCTCCTTCAGGAAATTCCCAATAAAGGTCCGCACCGTCTCGCCTTCCGGGGCGACCGTGGCCGATCCCAACTTCGTCTTTGTTTGACTTTCAAAAACTGGCTCTTCAATTCGCACCGAAATCGCCCCCGTAATCCCAGCGCGAATATCAGAAGGATCATAACTCTTCTTATAAAATTCGCGGATCACTTTCACCAGTGCCTCTCGAAACGCCGCGAGGTGAGTCCCGCCCTGCGTCGTATTCTGACCATTTACAAAAGAATAATAATCCTCACTTCCACCCTGGCTATGGGTGAAGACCACATCGATGTCCTTACCAGTCAAATAAATCGGCTCATAAAGCGGAGTTTCATCCATCTCCTCTTTTAGAAGATCCAAAAGACCATTCCTTGATCGGAATTTCTTTCCATTGAAGATCAATGCCAGACCCGGATTTAAGTAGCAATAATAGCGACACATTTTCTCCACGAAGGGATCACGGAACTTGGTTCGCTTGGGAAAAACTGTCCGATCAACCTCAAAAGCCAAGCGGGTTCCGCCCACTGATTCATCGATTACCGGTTTTTTCATCTCCTCAACCACTTCCCCTTTTGAGAACTCAATCGCCTTCGTCTTACCTTCACGCCAAGCCTGAATCTCGAAGAATTCGCTTAGCGCATTCACCGCCTTGATCCCCACTCCATTTAGCCCTACCGACTTCTTAAAAGCCTCGCTATCATACTTCGCACCCGTATTAATTTTGGCCGCACAGTCCATTAGCTTACCAAGAGGAATTCCCCGTCCGAAGTCCCTCACCTCAACTCGACTCTCGTCATCAATATCAATCGTAATCTCTTTGCCGTGACCCATCACGAACTCGTCAACCGAGTTATCGAGCGCTTCCTTTAGCAAGATGTAAATCCCATCGTCCGCCGAAGATCCATCTCCCAGCTTCCCGATATACATTCCGGGACGCAACCGAATATGCTCCCTCCAATCGAGGCTTTTAATATCGTCTTCAGTGTAACTCACGGCAGCGGCCATGGAGGGAGAATATTTAACTTTTCCAAAGCATCAAGAACTCTCTCCCCGCTTGATCCAATTCCCCCACCGTCCACCCAGGCTCCAGCCAATCCGTGCGAAGGAAAGATCAAATGCCCCCATTAGGCTCCACGTATGTATGCCGTAAAACCAGCACACCTGTAGGAAAAAAATCAACACCAAGAAGCACGAAGCTTCATGGCGCTAATTTTCTAAGTCCGTTACGACTTTGAATCCTTCTTAGCTGCCTTTTTAGCCGCCTTTTTTGCCACTTTTTGGACAGTAGATTTCTTTTTTGTCGTGACCTTCTGGACATCGGCCTCCTTAGGAGGCGGCGGTGGGATTTCATCATCATCACTCCCACCGTGGCTTAAAATGAACTGGAGGTCATCGACACCCAGATTACTAGCGAACCCTTCGTCGCCCAAAATGTTGGTCACAAGAGCCGTCTTTTGGTGTTGCAGGATCCGGATCTTCTCTTCCACCGAATCACGGGTCAGAAGACGATAAGCGATCACCTTGTTTTTTTGACCAATTCGGTGAGTTCGATCGATAGCCTGGTTTTCCACCGCCGGATTCCACCATGGATCATAGAGAATCACGTAAGATGCCGAAGTTAAATTCAAGCCTGCACCACCCGCTTTTAACGAAAGAAGGAACACTGAAGCATCCTTCGTAGTTTGGAATTTCTCGATCTCCCCTTTGCGATCCTTGGTTTGTCCAGTGAGGTAGTTGAAGGGACGACTCTCGACCTCAAGACGCATCTTGATGATATCGAGCATCGATACAAACTGTGAAAAGACGAGGACTTTGTGTCCCTCTTCGCGAAGCTGATCCAGTAGATAGAAAAGAGCATTCATCTTCGCGCTTTCTTCTTTGAGCCACTTCGGATCGATCAAACCTGGGTGACAACAAATCTGACGAAGGCGCATCAGGCCCTGAAGAATTGCGAAACTGTTTTTCTTCACCGCCTCATCGGAATCAAGACCAAGCAAAGCTTGTTGAATCCGCTTCAGCTCCACCTTGTAGAGCTCTTCTTGGATTCCCTCCATTCCGGCAAAGACTTCTTCTTCCGTTCTTGGTGGGAGATCTTTTGCCACTTGGCCCTTAGTCCGGCGAAGAAGGAATGGGCGCAAGCGCGCGGCGAGACGATTTTGGCTACTTGGATCCTTACGCTTATCGAAACGACGCTTAAAATAAGCGCGGGTCCCGAGAACTCCCGGCATCGCAAAAGCCATTAGTGACCACATATCCATGAGGCGATTCTCGATAGGAGTACCAGTCAAAACTAGGCGATTTTCTGCATTCAATTCACGGGCGCATTTGGCGGCCTTAGAGTCTGGGTTTTTAATCTGTTGTCCCTCGTCAAGAATAACGGTCAGCCAGCGGACTTTGTTCAGCTGATCTCCACACACCCGCAGCTGGGCATAGTTGAGAACAAGGATGTCGAGCTCATTGTTCACTTCATCAAGATCCAAATCGTCGCGGGTTCGCAAAATCTTCAGTTTGAGATTTGGGGCAAATTTCCCAGCTTCGGTTGCCCAAACATCAAGAACAGACTTTGGACAAACCACAAGAGCTGGACCAATCTTAACGTTCGCATCTTTGGTTTCATCAATATATTTCCGCAGCCAAAGAAGATAAGTGATACTCTGAATCGTTTTACCAAGACCCATGTCATCAGCAAGTATTCCACCAAAACCATTCGTGGCGAGATAGGCAAGGAACTGGTAACCCTCGACCTGATAGGGACGTAAGGTCGCGTTGAGTGAATCAGGAACATCAGGCTTAATATCAATTTTAATATCGCGGGCACGGTCCTTAATTCGCTTCCACGCCTTCGGATCAAAGACTTCGGCAGCCTTAGGATCCGCTAACTGCATGGCATGCATTCGGTGGGTCTCACCTGAAAGATCGAAAGGATCGAGTCCTAGACGTGTCACGGCATCGCGCTGATCAGGATCGAGTTTGATTTCAAGTCGCATCCACGAGCCATCATCCATGCGGACATAACCACCACGGGCTGCCACGAGTTGACGGATCTGAGCCTTAGAAAGGTTAACACCTTCCACATCAATCACTACGCGGAGATCAAACCAATCAATCTCCTGATTCACGACCTCGAAGCGAATCGCAGCAGTGACCGGGTCGCTGAGAATTGTTTTCAGCTTAGCTTCGATGTCGAGCTCTACTGATTCTGGCATCGCTTCAATCCACTCAGCAAATTTCTCCGGAAACTGCTTGGTGATCCGTCCCTTAAAGGCCTCCAGCTTTTCGTCGTAGGTTAAGCCCATTTGAAGGAGAATCTCAGGGATCGGGTAAAGCTTCTCACGCGCAAAGCGGAGGAGAGCCTTACCTTTGACGGGTTCCTGTTTGATAAGATCCCAACCAGCTTTAATTAGTTTCTCCTCACGGCGTCCTTTCGCTTCAAGAGCTTTAACGTCGATGACTAAGTGCTCTGTTTCGGCGGCTGTCAACCCTTGCTCAACCCACATCTTCAGATGAGGAAAAAGGTCTAGATCAGTCACTCGACGTTTCATCGAAGGCGGCAAACTGGACCCAATCTTGCGAAGGAATTCAACGCCTTCGAGGGAATCGATAACCAGCTTCGGAATCGAGTAGCGAGGCATAATCTCGGTGTCTTCCAACCATCGTGGAGGCCCGGGGAAAACGGTCTCGTCGGACTGATAAAGTTCAGTTCGACCCGGAAGCAAACGGACCGAGTGAGAAACTTTTTCACCACTTTGGGTCACTAACTGCAGAGCAAATGAGTTCGAATCCATGGGATCGTCATCGCAGAGCCAACTAAGAGGCTCGTCGACTACCTGAAACGGTCTTTCGTCAAGGTTCACCATGTAGCCCTTCGACTCCTTTTGGTGAAAGAGAAGATTCATGAAACAACAAGCTTCTTCATTCTCCAGATCGAGATAGAGCTCACCCGTTTTTTCGCTATAGCGTAAAAAGTGCTCCCAAAGAATTTGGCTCGCGGCATCCATCCGCAAAGCTGAGGCATCAAACAACTTCAGGATACGTTCGATCTCCCCCTTCTCTCGAAGAGACACCCACTCTTCTTCGTATTCCTCCCGCGCCTCAACGCGGGCTTCGTTTATCGTAGAAACCAGGCGAAACTCAATTTTGTGTGGGATTTCTTGTGGTGGACGTTCGTTGACATTTTCAATTCTGTCATACCAAGCCGCAACTTCCCTCTCTTGCTCCCAATCACGCATCCGACGCTGAACATTTTCCAAGTCGGTGATCGCGTCCATGAAGTCAGGATAGCGAAGATTTTTCTTATCAAAGGCATAGCCCAAATAGTTCCAGAACTCTAAAATATCACCCGGAGGAACCGGCCAGAGTTCTAGAGGCTCGTAACTCGCGATCTCCCAGCGAGGATTTAAACGAACCATATCATGATCATGGATCTCTCCCTCGATCACATATCTTCGATAGCGCTTCTCGACCCGAAACACAAAATCCGCCTCTTTGTCATCAAGCTCACGATCAAGCTTCTCCTCGATAAGATCGACGATCGGCGTATCATCAAACTCATTGGGCGACTCCGGGAGATCTTCCCCCCGGTGAAGGCGCTCAAGCATCGCTGCGAACATTACTGCTCCTGATGTTTCCTCGTCCTCGGTCGAGCAACTGCCAAACCAACGATTACCTTGGAGTCTTAGCGTGGTACGGTGCACCCCGCCATTATCCTCAACCCGCCCCTGAATAAAGAGGTGGTTTCCAAAAATCTGTGTTACCGCTCCTTCTTCCTGAAGATGCTCCCCACGCTTACGGGCAGCCTCTGGGAAACTATTGAGAAAATTCAATGTCGCCCGGTCCGGGTTGAGTGCGGTCATGTTACTAGCCATTATTATTTTCTTAGTGCGTGAAAGAAAACCGCAGCCAAGCACCCCAAAAGGAGCCGCTAGCGACGGCGAGGTCTTGAGACTAAACCCAAGTAGTAGAAATACGCAACAGAAAGCGTCATCGAATTCGTCAAAGAAATCGGACCTACCTGAAAGAACGCTGATTCTATCGCTGTTAGAAGCACCATCCTCCAGCGTTTTGCCTCTTCAAATAACTCCCCGCAACACCCTGATCGCCATTTCGTGGCTAATTACGCTCGCAATCGGCTTAATTGTTGGGCGGAAAAGTGCATCAAACGCCAACCTCACGAATGGGACCGGAACCTCACTCCCAGCCACGCCTCCCCACGATTCCCGCTCGCTTGATTCCCCCTCTTATCTTGCTGAAGCTCAAAAAATCGGACGAAGGAAAATCAGCGATGGTTCGATATATACCGGAGATGAGGAAGCGATCCATCAAACCATGATCGAGCTCTCCGATGTTCTTAATGTTGGGAACCGCATCGAACGCACCCGCCAGATGATCGCTTTTATTGATCGCATCGATAACAACGAAATGGCCGACATCGTCCAAAACTTCAGTGAAGCCGGATGGGTTGACTATAATCGGAGCGAGTTCTCGATGCTAATTTCCGCCTGGATGGACCGAGATCCTTTTACGGCAATCGGCTTTCTCGATCAAAACGAATCTGACGGTTGGACTCGAAAAACTGCAATCTCAGCTTGGGCGGCCGATAGCCCAGAGGAAGCTGCGAACGCCATTCAAGGCCTTGAAGACAATGGCGAGGTCAATGACTGGGTGATCGGCCTAATCGAAGGAATGGCCCGAAATGATCCTGAAGGCGCGCTCCTAGCCCTTAAGGATATCGAAGACAGCGGCACTAGAAACCAAGCCATTCGTGAAATCCTACCTGAAGTGGTGATCCGGGGAGCCGAATTTGCCGGCAAATGGATCGAGCAAATCAAGGACCCAAAGCTCCAAAGAGACACCGCAAAGCGCCTCGCTAGCTCGTTAGCCCGCCGAGATCCCGAATCTGCCTCTAACTGGATCCGTAACATGACCACGGTCGCCACTCGACGCGATGCCTCCGAAGTAGTCTCAGAAATATACGCCCAACAGAATCTCGATGGCGCCAAGCTATGGGCCGAAAGCCTCCCACAAGACACCATGACCGAAGCAGCCGAAGGAGTTGCTAAATACCTCGCTCGCAAAGATCCGGCAGAAGCTGCAATTTGGCTTCGGAGTCTCGGTGACGATCCCGACCTTGATGGTGCCCGCATTCGTTTTTTACAAGAAACAGGCCAGCAAGACCCGCAAACTGCACTCGAAAACGTCTCAACCCTTTCGCGTCCCAAAGACCAAGAGCGCTACTACCGTGACATTTTAAACCGCTGGCACAAAACCGACGGAAACGCAGCCATTGCGTGGGCAACAAAAAACTCGAATTTCCTGCCGGAGAAGGCCCTAAAAGGAATTCTCCCAAAACCCAAAAAAAAGAAAAATAAAAAAGGATGACCATCGCGGCCACCCTTTACGTTTTAAAAATGAAGGTCCGGCAAACTGCCGGGACGGATTAGCAGCCTCATCCGCCGCCACCGCCTTCGCTTTCGCCGCCGCCGCCACAGCACCCACCACCGCTTGCTTGGGCAATATCTTCAGGTGTTGGGACGCGCCCTAGCTCCAAAGTCATTCCCACCATCCGACTTACGCTGGACTGCAGAGCTTCGAGAGATTGCTGGGCTTGCATGAAGTCAGAAGCGATCGGGTTGTTTAAGAGCTCGGTGCGGGCACCTTCAAACTCAGCGATTTCACTATCTGACAATTGAAGTCCTGATTGCTGCTTCTGATTCAGGGCCTGCCCGCTTTCGTGCACCGATTGGTAGCTCAAGCGAGCTTCGTCATCGCCAAGAAATTTCTCCACCTTCTGAAGAAGGTCGCGATAATCCGAATCATTGGCAATAGTTTCACAAAGGTCGCGGGTCTTCCCCATGACTGCTGAGTCGTCCTCTAGAAGATTCATGTGAGCGACATACGCTCCACCGCCGATTGCCGCAACCGCAGATTTATTCTTTATTTATAACCCCCAGACAAACGGATCCGAAAAAAAAGCCGGAACAGCATCGTTTACAGTTTAGTATCTTACCGCCATGACTTCAAAAAATAGACTTTTTGCCGCAGCCTGGGCCGTCAGCTGTGGAGCTGCCTTTCTCGTCGGGCGGGGATCTGTAGACTCACCAGAGGCTGCCGACACCTCTAGTTCTAAGACGAAATCTGCCCCCTCTGGATCCAGGACGATTTCTCGTAGAGTCAGATCGTCAAGCCCTTCTGCAACAACCAGTCAGATCGCTTCAACATCTAAGAAAAACTCAAGCAAATTACAGATTGAGGCGATTCGTGAGGAAGCCAAGGTTCTTAAAAACATGTCAGACCCGATTGCCCGGGCCGAAGAATTTCTCAAATTCGTTAAAAATCTCTCGCCCGACCAATACCTCGACGCTGTCGATGCCTACCGAGAAGGCGGGATCGAAAACGAGCAATTCGGCGAATACCGCATGCTTCTATCCGCCTGGGCTCAGGTCGATCCACTTCAGGCCCTCGATTATGCTAAAGAGAAGACCGGGACTAATTTTGCTCGTCAGACCATTCTTTCCGCGTGGGCCAAAAATGATACCGAAGGCGCAGTAGCATGGGCTCGCGAAAACTTCGATAGCGAAGCAAAAGGTGCCGATGCCAACCCATGGATTGTTGGAGTAATCGAAGGCATTTCCTCAATCGACCTCGGTCGTGCCACCGAGTTGCTCGAAGAACTCCCCTTCTCTCGCGGACGCGGTCAGGCTCTCGATGCCGTCTTTGCCGAAGTCACTAGCGGAGGCCCTGAGAACACCAAGCAATGGATTGCGAGCCTCGGCGATGAAAAACTCAAATCGGGAGCTGCCAGCCGTTTTGCTGGACAGCTCGCCAAAAGCGACCCACGCGCCGCCGCTGAATGGGCCTCCTCAATGGGATCGGAAATTCTAAAATCCTCCGCGGGAGAAATCATTCAGCAATGGGCGGATAACGATCTTACCGCCGCCCGGAACTGGGTCGAAGGCCAACCCGAAGAAATTGTAGCCTCCGCCGGCCCTGCTCTCGTTCGTGAAATGATTGAGAGTGAAGACGTAGTAGCGGCCTCCGACTGGCTTGCGAGCTACGAAGGAAATCCTGCTTTTGACGAAAGCGTTCGCTCCCTCGTTTGGCATTCCATGGGCGAAGAACCAGCCTTTGCTGCCGATTGGATTATGAAACTCTCCAGCGAAGACGATCAGCGCAGCACCTTCCACCGGATGATTGGAAGATGGATGAGCAAGGATGAGGCCGGAGTTGTCGACTACGTAAACAATAACCCCGTCCCAGAAGGGATTAAACAACGGGTCGAAATGACCCTTAAAAGAAGTCAAAACCAAAAGTAATTTTTAACCATGAAACCCTCACACAACATCACCATATTACTGACCGCAGCATTGCTTTTCACCTCATGCAAGCCCAAGGTTGTCGACGTCAAACCCGACGAGCCGACTGATCCTGAAAAGCATGAAACAATCACCCTTGGCGGGGGCTGCTACTGGTGCGTAGAGGCCGTGTTCCAGCAACTTGACGGAGTCATATCAGCCACTTCAGGATTCATGGGAGGCCATATTCCCAACCCAAGCTCTGAGGAAGTTTACTCACAAACTTCCGGACACATCGAAGTTGTTCAAGTTGTCTTCGATCCAAACAAAATTTCTACTCCAGAAATTCTGAAATGGTTTTGGAAGGCGCATAACCCAACCGATCCACGTGGGCAAGGTGTTGATAAGGGCCCGATTTACATGAGCAATATCTTCGCCCATTCGCCGAAGCAGCGCGAACTTGCCGAAGCCTCAAAAAAGGAAGCCCAAACAAATTTTGACACGCCAATCGTCACTACAATCCGAGACGCCGAGGAATTCTACGCGGCAAAAGAGGAGCATCAAGACTACTACTTTCGCAAGAAGGGAGAAAATCCTTACTGCCCGCAACAAATTACGCCCAAACTAAAAAAACTGGGACTCGATTACTAGAAACCCAATTTTTAGACCGGTAAGTCATTCTTACTCGGCCTCGACCTGAGCGAGGTCCTCCGACTCGATGGCTTTGATCAAGTCTCGTAGCACCTGCAGACCTTCCCGTTCCACGGCATCAATTCCATTGGGCCATCTTAAGGCCTTCTCAAGATCAGCGATTTCATCGGCTGCTCGCCTCATGTAATCGTCAACCTCTTCCTTTGGATCAACTAAGGGAAGCTTCCCAGCATTAACATCATCTAAGGTGAGCCGAGAAATCTTAAGTTCTTTCTGATCCCTTTTCTTGATTGCTGAAAAATGCTTGGTGCGCTTCTTAATCCGCAGCGCACGGCGGCTCTCCTCTTCTTTTAACTCAGCCAACCGCACGTTCAGATTAAGTGAAACGGTGTTTTCTTTGAGTGCCTCCTTAGCTTTCTGGATGTCAGCAGTGAGATCCTTGTAATACGGTTCGGTATCTACTCGTTCGCGACTCTTATCCGTAAGTTCCGAAATGAACAGTCCATTTCGCTCAAGCGGCACGAAGTCCGGGCTACGGCGAATGATGTCATGTGGAAGAGCGTATTTTTTAAAACCTTCTCCTGTTTCGTAAGCATCACTCAGACCGGGTAAAATCAGATCCGGAACCACTCCTTTAATTTGAACAGAACTCCCAGAAACCCTATAATATTTTTGGAAAGTCAGCTTCAGCCATCCCGCGTCCTCACGATCTACAAGAATGGGCATATATTCAGAAATATTCATCATCTTCTGGACGGTTCCTTTGCCGTATGTTGAGGAAGCCCCAACGACCACGGCCCGATTGTAATCCTGAAGTGCGCCCGCCAAAATCTCGGTCGCTGAGGCGCTGTTTCTATTCACTAAAATTATCAATGGCCCGTCATACAGAGGTTTACGGTGAAGAGAGTTTAGGGCGCGAATCTGCCCGTTCTTTGAACGAACCTGAACCACTGGACCACGTCCCGTAAAAAATCCAGTAAGACGCTGAACCTCTGGTAACGACCCCCCCGTATTATCCCGTAAATCAAGAGCGATCCCATCAACCTGTTCCTTTTTTAGACGTCCCAACAAACGCTCTACATCAACTGAAACCCGACTGCCTGAATTCTCAAAATCAAAGTAGAAAGATGGGATTTTCATGACAGCGAGACGCAGCGACTCTTCGTCTTGCCGGTAGTCGTAAATTCGGGAGGTTGCGAGTTCGTCTTTCATCGTCACGACCCCCCGCGGAATAGCGATATCGATGACCAGATCTTTTCCATTCACTTCGCGCCTTACTCGCAGGCCAACCAACGCACCCTTTTCTCCCAAAATATCCTCAATGACTCTATCGAGTGATTTGAAAAGAAGACTCTTCCACTTGCCATCATTCCTTGCCGAAACCGCGATAATCCGATCGCCTAGCTTCAGATCTCCCTGACGATCAGCCGGCCCTCCGTTCACAATCCCCCTGATTTCGATCTCCCCATTGTCGTTGCTATGGAGTCTTGCGCCAACCCCCACTAACTCGTTGCTGACATCAATCTTGAATTGTGCCATTTCATTTGCACTAAAGTATTCGCTGTGCGGATCGTAAGCCTTCGTCACCGCCGAGAAAAAATAATTTGCGACGTCGTCTTGTTCAACTCCCTCGATCGACTCAAGCAGCCGATCAAACTTGAGTTCAACAGTTTTTTTAATTTCAGGCACATCTGGTCTTGGAATTTTAAGAGAAACAAGTGCAGGAGATTTGAAATTTGAAATTGATGCTTTAGAAACCGAGGGAGATTCTAGAACACTTTCAAATCCAAAATTATTCACAATCAGTGGTAAAAATGCAATTATCAAACAGGGTACTCAATTTGGGGTAACCGAGACTACAACTGCAGCATCAGGAACTACAACATCATCAACTAAATATTATGATGCCAATCTACAATTAGATGTAACACCAATTATAACAGGTGATGGCACAGTTATGATGGAAGTTAAAATCACAAATGATGCGGTTGATTTATCTGTGAATCCACCAAAAATTACCAAAAAAGAAGTAGATACAAATTTGATATTAACTAATGGAGATATAGCTGTGGTTGGAGGTATTTTGACAGAAACATTATCAGAAACTAACAATAGGGTTCCTTTTTTAGGTAAAATTCCAGGTATAGGAGCATTGTTTAGATCTAGAGCTCAAGCAGATGATAGACAGGAACTATTGATTTTCTTAGCACCTAGGATTATCTAAATGGAATTAAGTTCTGCTTCATCAGAAAAAATTGCAAATCTTTTAGCTACCAGTGGATCTTTAAGTCAAGATCGACTAACTAAAATCACAACTCAATGTGGGTCTAATAAATCAAAAATTGTAGAGGAACTGTTAAAGAAACAATTTACTACTGAAGCAGATATCGCAAAAATAATTTCTAGAAGTTATTCAATTAAGCAAGTTGATTTAAAAGAGGATCAGATAAAACCAGAATTAATAAATATATTGCCAACTGAGTTTGTTAAAAAAGAAAAAGTTATTCCTTTTGAATTACAAGGTGGAACTTTAAAAGTTGCTATTGCTGATCCTTTGAAATTATCTCACGGAGCTAAACTTAAATCTTATACAAAAAAAAATGTTTTATTTTCTGTAGCAACCTTAAGTAATGTAGAGCAAATTTCTAATTCAAAGGTATGGGATATACAAGTTGCAATAAAAGAGACAAAAGCACCACCAAAATCTGTTGTTGCTATAATACCTGAAGAAGAACCTAATGTACAATTAGCTTGACCTGAACCTGAACCTATAAGAATAGCAGGACTTGAAACTTCTGAATAAGTAATTGCTGAAT
>UPTG01001777.1_pt1 | contig 15541 bp, 8 predicted proteins | sample 2160121 | NCBI WGS metagenome assembly UPTG01 (sample SAMN06266255, study PRJEB28933) | marine metagenome | isolation source: Columbia River Estuary | place: USA:Columbia River Estuary, USA | collected 2014-07-27
CCATTACATAGCGCAACAGATCTTTTTCAGCCTCAAGAAAAAGCCTGATGAAATCTTTATGGGTACAGCTTGTTGGACTGGTTTTGTGGGGTTCAACCATCATTTAGAATAATTCTGCCGTATGATCATGGATTTGGACAATAAAAGACAAAATATGGAATACGGCGTACCGTTTTTAGAAGAAGTAATGATACTATTAAACCTAGCATAAGTGAAAGATAGCAGCAATTAATTGCCTTCCTCTAGGTTTTTTTGTTTTTCAGCCAGTATCTTTCTGAATTCTTCGAGTCTTTTCTTTACATGCTCTTTTTGAGCCAAGTTGTTCTTTTCCTGAGGATCATTGCGTAAATTGTAAAGTTCTTCGCCATCGGGCCATTTGCCATAGCGCCATCTTTGATTCCGTAACGCATAACCCATCTCTTTACCTCGAGTTACAATACTATAGGCATAATTCTTTTTTCCAAGTCGCTCGGGATGATCGAGAAGCGGACGCAGCGAGGCTCCCTGCAAGTGCCCCGGAGGAGTCAGTCCAGTAAGCTGCGCCAGCGTGGGATAGATATCGATCAATTCCACCATCGCCTCGGACCGCGTTCCTGCTTTCGTCAGACCCGGCGCATGAACGATGAAGGGGACCTTGGCCCCGATATCAAAAAGAGTCACCTTTCCCCAGAGGAAGTGATCTCCGAGGTGGTAACCGTGGTCCGAAGTGAAAATGACGATGGTGTTTTCCCACTCACCGCTCGCTTTGAGGGAATCGAACACGATCTTGATCTGGGCATCGATGAATGAAACACAGGCATGATAGGCCTGCATATATTCGCGACGGAGGGCGTCATTTTCCTTGGCCTCCTCAAAGCCAAATTCCTTGAAGCGAGTATTGATGGCCCTACGGGGAATCTTATCCCAAAGGTTGGCTTTCTCCGGCGTATAGACAATCGATTCGAGAGGGTAGAGATCAAAATACTTCTGAGGAGCCAGGAATGGGACGTGGGGTTTTTGAATTCCACAGGTGATGAAAAACGGCTTCTTCCCATTCGGCTTCTCCTTTAACCAACGCGCAACCGTGCGGGCATTCTTGCCGTCCTTGTGTTGTTCCTCGGTCAATCCGCTCGGGCCATATCCGGGAGGAGTCTGGGCATCGAGCTTCGACTTGGCCTTCTTTTCAAGAGTCCGCCAGGCCTTGCGATTCTTAGGCAACTCCACGGAGCCATTCTCAGCCTCAAACTTCTTCCGGGCCTCTGCCACCACGGGAAGCTCGTCGTTATTGAAACGGTGAAATTCGTTCCAGGCGATCTCGCCATGTTCATGACGAGGCGAGTGAAACACCTTCCCCACACTCCCCGTCCAATAACCATTCTCCTTGAAAAACTGCGGCATTGAAAGCGTCCCAGGGCGGGTTTGGCGAATGTCAGCCTTGTTATCAATCACTCCACTGGACTGCGGGTAGAGTCCGTTCAGGAAAGAAGCCCGCGATGGACCGCATACCGGATATTGGCAAAAAGCCCGGTTGAAGGTCATCGCGTTCGAGGCAAATTTCGCGAGCGTCGGGGTTTTGATGTGATCGTATCCGGACGGAGAAACGTGGGTATTGAGATCATCGCAGACGATCAAAAGAACGTTCCTTTTGTTCCCCTTTTTCTTTCCGCTCTGCGCCGTCTTTTTGGGAGCAACTTTTTCACCCTCCTTGCGCCAACGAAACGTCTCTCCCTCAATAATGAGATCTTTCCCAATCGTCCGCTTGGGAGCCGCTGGAGAAAATTTCTTCGGCGCCGACTTTCGGAGCAATCTCTTGGTGTCCTCGTAATTGGGATTTTCGGCCAGGTTATTCCACTCGTTGGGATCGGATTTCAGATCGTAGAGCTCTTCCCCATCGTCTCCGTAGCTAATGTAACGCCAGTCCTTGTTGATGATGGCATACTCACCGGGAGCCATGTAAGGCAGGTAAACATCCCGGTCCTTGGCAACCTCCGGTTTCTCCAAGGTCGATGCCAATGAAGTTCCCTCGAGTTTCTGGTGAGGCCTGGGAAGGCCACACATCTCGACAAAGGTTGGATACATATCGATCAAGCTCGCCGTCACATCAGTAACCACGCCCTTCTTCACGCCGGGACCAGCCCAGATGAAGGGCACATTGGATGTCCGCTCCCAAAGAGTGTGCTTTCCCCAGTCATACTTCTCACCGTGGTGATATCCGTGGTCACTCCATAGCACCACGATGGTGTTATCGGCATAAGGACTCTTCTCAAGGGCATTGAGCACCCGCCCCATCATGGCATCGGCGTAACTCATGCAGGCGAGATAACCATGAATCGCATCCTTGACCGCTCCTTTGGCCTCAAGCTCCTTATGAATCTTGGAGCGGGCCGTTTTCGCCCTCTTCATCCGTTCCGGTAAATCTTCCAGATCATCAACCTTGATCGGCGGCAGCTCGATCTTATCGCGCTCATAGAGATCAAAGTATTTCTGCGGACAATAGTTCGGGAAGTGCGGCGCATAGATTCCACAGGCCAGGAAGAAAGGCTTGTCATGCTTCTTTCCCAACTGCTCCGCCGCCCAATTAACCCGAATAGTGTCCGCCATCTCTTCTTCCTTGTCATTGGGCAATCCAGCCCATTCCAAAAACAATCCCCCTTTGATCTCTTTTCCTTTATTGAAAACACTCGCGGGAAAAGGATCGGGAAAAGGCGTTTCCTCGGTCCAATTGTCCAATGACCAACCTTCCTTGCGCTGCGATGGCTTCCGCAGATAAAATTCATCCCATCCCCGCACATCGATACTTCCCGGCATGTGATGGTAAAGTTTCCCAACTCCCAAGGTGGTGTATCCCGCTTTTGAAAAACTGAGCGGCAGCCCTTCGATCTCCGGATGATCGGTGAAGTAATCAGACGATCGGTAACACCCAGTCGTCGAAGCATACTGCCCCGAAAAAATGGCCGCCCGCGCCGGCGCACAATAAACTCCCGGCGTGTGCGCATTCGAGAAGTTCACCCCACGGGCCGCAAGTTTATCAAGATTCGGCGTGATGGCGCGCGGAGTCGCACCTAGAGATCCGATCCAGTCATTCATGTCATCCACCGCAAGGAAAAGAACATTGGGCTGCTTTGCACATGCAGTACCCGCCGACATAAATACCACAAAAAGAGCTGCTCTAAAGAGATTCGAGATCCAAGTCATGAACGAGTTCACGTAATGAACACTTTAACCACCGCAATAACCAGCCCCCAATCCAGGGACAATGCGCAATCACTCTCCAATGCAATAAACCGTTGATAACGATCTCGAGAAAACCTGCCCCTTGATCGGGGCCAAAGTTGAACGGAAAATTTGGCTCACCTCAGCACCTAGCGAGTTATTGGAGACGATCTCCAGCTTCTTACCCGGTTTGACCACGAGAACGCCACCTCCGTAAACATTCTGTAAAAGAACATGCCCTTTCACGACCAAGGGAGCTGAAGCAAACTCGCCCTTCACTCCCAGTTTTTCTTCCCAATACACTTTACCGGTTTTGGCGTCATAACAAGTGGCCCTCCCTGACATCGAAACAACGAGCACGTAACCATCAACGACCGCTGGGGAAGGGAGATCCCGTCCGCCTTTTCGTTTGGTGTGCCAAACCATGTGCGACTGAGTGACATCACCATTCCCGCCCGGCTTAACGGCGTAGGTGTCACCTGGCTTGCCACTCACGACATAAAGAAGGCCATTAAAAAAATCTGGAACTGGCGAGCCCCGTCCATTGAAGGACTTACAGAACCACAATTCTTTTCCTGTCTTAGGATCATATCCCCGAACGCCCAATTCTCCGTTGAGGACGAGTTCCTTGCGGTCGCCATTCTCGATCACGATAGGGGTGCTCCACCCTCCCCGCGGCTTCTCTTCTCGTTCTGTTTGCCAAACAGGCTCACCCTTTTCAAGGCTGAGAGCAACGAGTGAAGAAGCGCCCTCCGCATCGCAATTTTGAATCACGAGATCGCCGAGAATGATAGGAGAGGCCGCCACTCCCCAAGGACCGGGAAAAGCCCCAAGTTCACGCGACCATTTCTTTTCACCCTCAAGATCAAAGCAGTGAATGCCAGCCGGACCGAAGAAGGCCACGATCTGCTTTCCGTTCGTAGCACAGGTGGGAGTCGCATAACTATTCATCTTATGCGGATGCTCTGGAGATTTACAAAGAATCGTTTTCTTCCAGAGAATTTTTCCATTCTTTCGATCCAAGCAGAACACATAACGCTCCTTCCCATCTTCTGAAGCACTAGTGAGAAAGAGTCGGTCACCCCAATTTACCGGCGACGATTGCCCCTGCCCCTTGAGCTTGGTTTTCCAGACCACTGAGTCCGCACTCCAGTTCATCGGAACATCCTTCGCATCCGAATGACCACGTCCGGTGGGTCCGCGGAACTGTGGCCAGTTCTCCTCCGCATGCAGACTGAGAAGGCCCAACAACCCAACGAAGATTGAAAAAATAAAACGAATGAATGGCGCGTGACGAAAAATTATCTTCATAGATTCAGATCAGATATCTACGAACTCCTCGCTCTTTCTATGTCATGAATTAGGGTAATTAGCTCCCTTCCTCCAGCGCCGGAGGAACGCAAGCAGGCGGCAACTCGTACAGCTCATCAGAAGCCGCTCTTCTCACGCCACTTCTAGTCTTCCTCCAGGCAGATGAACGCAAGGATAAGAACGTCGAGAGATTGATCATTACTATTTTAGGGATGATCACAAGAAAGGTCACAGAAGCCACGGGGCGCTCCGAAACAAATCACTTGGTAAAGCTTGTCCTACCTTAAAGCGATAATCTGATACGTAATTTGCGTCAGCCCCCAAGCTAGGGGAAAAGCAACATCAACGATGTTCACTACTCGGCTTCGACTCGCACAAAGAGCCGGCCGGAGGCAATAATGCCTGCCGCGGCCAAATTGAAGGTGACTGTAATTGTATCAGCATCGTCAGGATTTTCGTCCTCTGCAGCGGTAAGGCCGTCTGTAATATCTGAGTCAAAACTAGTGAGATTGGTAGAATATTTAACAAGGTAGGAAGCGGCGCCCGTATTGCGCCAAGTCAGGGTCAAGCTTCCCGCGTTCTGATCGTAGACGATGTCAGTCACTTCAAGATTCACCCCGGGGCCTGAACCAGTTCCGTTAATCGCTGAGACAGCCAACCGGTCATTAAGAGTGAATTCAATCGATTGAATTGCCTTGGACTGATCTTCTTCAGGCAAGTCATAATTGATCTCTCTAGGAAAAACACCTGGTCCAAAATAGCTGTTCCAGCCTCCAGCACCCCGACGGGCGATTGCGATTTTATTAGTGGCATTGTAATCTCTTGATGCTTGCCAGTCATTAATCGTAAAAACCAACAACCGAGTCGAAGCATCGGTAAAAGTGATCGTTGCCTGAAAGTTATCAACACCATTCCCCCCAATCCCAAATATAAGAAATTGAAGATTTGAATAAGCGGCGGGACGGTCGAGAGTGAAAATATCGCCACTCACGAGAATGTTACTTTGATCGTATGGCTGGAGCGAAAAGGCAGTTCCAAAATCGGTCAAAAACGTCCGGTCGACACTATCAGAAACAGCGACTGTGGCAGCGGTAGTATCGATAGAAGGAGATCCCTCCTCTGCAAACACCCAGCGAGCTAACCCTCCGTAGTCAGTGACCTCATCTGGATTGGCTCCTTCCTTCTCAGCGATAGCGTCCGCACTGAACCCGGTTCCGCTGATCGGATCTGCCTGCAAGCCACATGAGGCCGCAGCCGACAAAGCCGTCATAATCACTTTATTTTTCATAATTATTGGTAGCTTTAAAATATCACTCCATAAACTGACGCTTTCTGAACCTGCGAGATTTATGGTTTTCGAACAGATCTTTTGATAGACACTCTCACTTTAACTTCAAGACTTCTCCCCTCAAAAGCTTTCTTCCCTGCCCCGAGAGTTTGAGATAGTGATCGGGCGGGAGTCCCTCATTATCTAGGAACTGAAACCCCTCCCCCACAGGAGGATCGTTGCTCACCTTAAAAATAGCGGTGGCTTCATCGATCTCGTCAAACATCGCAAGATAAGCAGTTTTAATTCCAGCTGCTCTCACCCCTACGAATTGGTCCCAGTAAAAACTCCCACCCCGACGAGGAATGGCGTCCAGCTTATCCCCATTCATGTTGTGCCAACTAAACCCCGGATAAATCACCGGCAGATACTCGAGTCCGTTTTTCTCACACCATCTCCGGTCCTCGACTAGATTGACAACATGCTTTCCACTTTGAAAATCGACATGGTTATAGCGACCTACCGACCAAGGGCTCACAATGTCCGCCAACTTGATGATTTTATGCAAATGCTCATCGCTAGTAGAATCACGCCCCAATTCACGAAATCCGAAAGGCACCCCAAGCATCACGCTCATACCGCCCCACTCCGGATTGTTTTTTAAAAGCCGAATGAATTTCTCGGTATCTTCGAGCGAGTAACCACGGTCATCCTTAAAGCCCACTCCCCAGACTGCGACGAGCGGCTTTCCCTCATATTTCAGATAAGCCTGATCATTTGGATCAGTCCCCAACTTCATCCGTCTTCGGAGATTTTTCCAATCGCGATTGAGTCTTTCAAAATCATCTGATTTCAACCCGGAGAGGTCATACATCAGCGCGTAAGACCGCCCGTTCGCATTAGCGGCTTCGCGACAGTTGAGCAACTTCTGGTTGTCAGCTTTGAGATAATCATAAGAATGATAATTTTTCGCAGCAACCACCCCAAACCTCTGCACGAAAGCCCCATCAATTCCATAATTTCTCATCCATTGAAAATGCCGGTTCACGGTCTTGGCCTTCACCGAGCTAAAAACCTCTGCGACCTTACCATCCTTGTGGCGAAAGACCGTTTTAAATTTCTCGTCGTCATCGTATTCCGACATATCTGGCCAGAGATCGATCGTCAGATACTTAGGCCCAAATTTTTTCCCTTTCCCATAATGATGAAACCCCATCCCTGCACCATCACCTTCTGCGCGAAACCACCCCTGATACCCAGTCATAACCCGGCCCCTCAAACCCGAAGGATTCGGGCGCACAGATTTCATTTTTGTTGCTGTATTTAGGTTCGAATAAGCTTCCTCCAGAGAGACCCCCAGAAGCGAAACCATGAGTGCCCCCATGAAAAAGAGACAAGAGAAAAACAACTTCATAGACGCAGAATACGCTCGCAACCTAGCTTGATCGATCATCAAACCTGCCCCCTCCATCGCGGACGTCGGCGATCAACCACTGTATCAAGTCACTTCCCAATGAGAACCCTTGTAAAACTCGTCAAATCAACCAAATTGGGGGTCCGTATGATCTTGAAAATCTTCCTAAGTGTCCTTCTCTGCGCTCCGCTACTTGCCTGCCCCAATGATGAAAAGACTCCCAAGATTGAAGGCACCGCCAATCCAGAAAAATTTCCGACCCCGGATCCAGACGAAGCACTTCTCGCCACTATCCAATACCCAGAAGAAATGACAGCTCGCGTCTATGCACGTGAACCAGATGCTCTCAACGTAACCGCCATCGCCTTTGACGAAAAAAATCGGCTCTACCTTTCTGAAACCCATCGCTTCGATCGCGGCATCGAGGACAACCGTCGCAACCAACATTGGCTTCGCGACGATATTGCGCTCACTTCCACTTCGGAGCGACTCGCAATGTATCGAAAGCACGAGGGAGTCAAACCGCTTTCTTACTACACCGAACACTCTGATAAGATTCGTGTGCTTGTTGACGAAGACGCTGATGGCAAATTGGACAAATCCCAAATCTTCGCGGACGGCTTTAACGATCCTCTTGACGGCACGGCCGCCGGCATCTTCGCGGCAAACGGCAAGGTCTACTTCGCATGCATCCCGCATGTCTGGATGATTGAAGATAACGACAGCGACTTGAAAGCCGACAAACGAGAATCACTTCAAGAAGGCTACGGTATTAGCGTCAGCCTCAGTGGCCACGACCTCAATGGTTTTTCCTTTGGGCCAGACGGCCGTATCTACTTCACAATCGGCGACCGCGGATACAACCTCAAAACCTCCGACGGACGCCACCTTTACGACCAATATGCTGGAGCGATCTTTCGCATGGAACCCGACGGCAGCGGGCTGGAAGTCGTTCATTCCGGCCTACGAAACCCAAAAGAAATTGCTTTTGATCAATACGGTTCAGGATTCTCGGTCGATAACAACGCTGATATGGGTGACAAAGCCCGCCTTATTTACATGGTCGAAGGCGGCGATTCCGGCTGGCACCGCGGGAATCAAAACCTCCGTAATTTTCGCCACGCCATTGACGTCAGTAACCGTCACCAAATCCCGTGGATGGTCGAAAGCGGATGGGATCTCAAAGGTGAAAACCGCCCTGCCTCATTTCTTCCTCCCATCACCCACCTAAGTATTGGACCCTCCGGGCTCACTTATAATCCGGGAACTGGCCTCGCTGAAAAGTGGGATGAGCACTTTTTCATCTGCGACTACTGTGGCGGGCGAAGCAGCGTGATTGGCTTCAAAGTATCGCCTTCTGGAGCCTCCTTCTCAGTCACTAATAACGAAACCTTCATTAAAGGATTCCTCAATACTGACATGGAGTTCGGCTACGATGGACGTGTTTATGTGAGCGATTTCACTGGCAGCTGGCGCACCTATGACAAAGGCACTATCTTCGTCTTCGAAAACCCAGAAGAGCTTGCCAAGCCAATCATATCTGAGATTCGCTCACTTTTTGCTAACGGGTTTGAAAAACTCCCTCCCAAGAAGCTTTCCGAGCTCCTCAAGCACACGGATCACCGTGTCAGACAACGCGCTCAATTCGCTCTCGCAAAAAATAATGGGAATCGCGACCTTCTGGCGGAAGCAGCAGCCCCTACAAACGACCTTTTTACGCGTCTTCATGGACTTTGGGGGCTCGGTCAACTCGCCCGCCTCCAAAAGGACAAGGAATCTCAAATCCTCCTGAATGATTTTTGCTCCGATAAAAATTGGCGAATTCGAGGACAGGCTGCGCAAGCACTCGGACAGTCGAATCCCAAACCATTCCGAGCTACCCTGGCCGATCTCCTTACAGACAAGAATCTTAACACCCGAATGCACGCCGCCATTGCACTCGGGAAATCCGGAGACGTAAGCGACATTCCTGCTCTCGTTTCTGTTCTTCATGAGAACAAAAACAGCGATCCCTACCTGCACCATGGTGCTGTTTACGGACTCGAACTTATCGCTAAAAATACCAACTCTGCCTCGACAATTATCTCATTAAAAGATCATCCATCGACCGCAGTTCGCCGCGGAGCTGTGATGATTCTCCGCCGACTCAAGCACGCAGGCATTGCCTCTTTCCTCAATGACTCAGATCCGACCATAGCCATCGAAGCGATCCAGGCCATTAATGATAATTATATTGAAGAAGCCCGTCCTGCTCTTGCTCGTTCCACGCAATGGCTCGGCAAGTCCACCCCGATGATTGACTACCGCATCATCAATGCCATTTTCCGCGTCGGAGGATCTGATAACCTTGACCGTATTCTCAAAATAGCGAGCGATACAAATCGCCCTGACAAGCTCCGCATGGAGGCTCTCTTTGCCCTGCAGCGCTGGGAAAACCCACCCGCAGCCGACCCTACTACGGGCAAACACCGCCCACTCTCTAACGATCGTTCGCTTGATGACCACAAAGACACCATCGCGACCGCCTTAAATCGACTTCTTAAAAAATCGACTGGCCAGCTCTTAGCCGAAGTCATCCGCACCACCGAAAGTTTCGAGATTGCGATTGAGGCGAACACCTTACTAGCACACTTCGCCAATCCCAAGAATGATCCTGTCATCCGTCTAGCGGCTCTCGAAAATTTACAAAACTCAAAGAACGCCCTACTCGCTTCGACAATTGCCAAAACTCTCAACGATCCCGATCAGGAGATCCGTGTTCGCAGTCTCGATGCCTTAGCTCGAATCGCTCCAAAAGCGGCAGCAGCCCAAGCTCAGAAAATCCTCTTATCGAACAAAACCTTCGATCTTCAAAGGGCTTTCGCCACTCTCGGAGGACTTAAGAACAAAGAAGCCACCCAATTTATCCTCACGTCTTTACAGACCATCTCCGCACAACCAGCCGCTGTGCATCTAGACATCATCGAGGCTGCCAAAAGACAAGATGACGCCAAAATCGCCGCAGCTCTTGTCGCTTACCAAGCCGGAGTAGATCAATCTAATCCACTTGCCACCCACGCGGTCACACTTAAAGGGGGTGATATTAATCAAGGCCGCTTCGTTTTTTACAATCATGGGGCCGCGCAATGCACCCGTTGCCACAAAGGCCAACGGGGCCGCAAAGGTGGTATTGCCGGCCCTGATCTGTGGAACGTTGGCAGTCTCCATGGACGGGATTATCTTCTAGAATCGCTGGTGAAACCTAACGCTCATATTGCGCCGGGTTACGGAATGGTTTCAGTCACCTTAAAGGACAATACTATCGCAGCTGGAAATCTTCATAAGGAGGATTCCAAAAAGGTCATCATCGCTGACATCACGACCGGAGAGAAGACATCCTATGCTCGGGAAGAAATAGAAGAGATGACGCGACCCGCTTCCACTATGCCTCCAATGTCTGGCATTCTCAAAAAATCAGAGATCCGCGACCTCATCGCCTACCTCGCTTCCCTAAAAGATCCTAAAAAGAAGCAGAAAAAATAGGGTGCGGATTCTTCGGACTAAACTAGTCCTTTAAGCTCGCCCTCCCCAGAAGGAACCGCTTCAAAGCAGAGGTAGTATCCAAGCGGCGAAACAATCTCGAAGAGAATGGCCCCGAAAATTGAAGCCAAAATTCGTTTGGTTATCTATGCGAAAGCCAGAAACTCGATACCCTAAGTCCAGGTCACTTGCACTACCTAACCATCATCGATTGGCTCAACCAGAAGCTGATTGAGTCCTTGATCGAAAAACATCAAGGGGATGGGCATCAATACCAACAAAAAGGGGGGCTCTAAAAAAGTGCACTCGCCTCTCCGGGAAGTGGAAAGTGTCCGCTTCTTTCCTTCTTCCAAATCACCTTGCTATCTTGGCGAATTTCAAAAATCCCGCCACTTCCTCCTACCAAAATTACTTTTTGACCAGTAACCTTTTCAATCTCAGCCGACACACGATCGGCTTCGGGACGGTAATTTCATTGTTCGCAATATTCAATTTCGATCGCCATAACGGGATCATCGCCACGAATCTCGCTCTCACAAACGAAAATTGCCCAGGCTCATAACTTTCCTTCAAAATCCAAAATCATAAAGTAACAAGGTCGAAAGTCTGGAAACAACTTGTGGAGACGCTGAATTAGAATTCAGAGCGAAGAGAACCTTACCAAAAAAAGACGAGGAAACCCGAGGACCCCTCAAATGGCCCTAGAATTCCATAAGTCTCGTCAGCCGACGGGGCTTGATTCGTTGCCTATTTTTTTTTCTCCGAAAGAGGATGTTTATCCAAATCATCATTTTTTTAATCTACAGGTTCACGGTAAGTGAATATACCTTACCCTTTTCTAAGTTTTTGTTATTTCAGAATTTAATGAAAGTTTGATTCCGACCATGTCAGTGATACTCAAATTGGCGAGCAGGGATCTCTAGCTAAAAAACTTCATCGCCAGCTTGATCGCCTTACCATGTTGCATCGAAGCAACGCGATCACCCATTCGAGAAGCAAAGCTCACGAAATCTTCGAGCTGATCCATCTGCTCATGAAAAGCTCTCCCTTCAGGCGATTTCATACCTTCAGAAGCAGCCTTACAGTTTCGTAAAGTCTCGAGAGCCGGCTCAATCTCTCGCCGTTTCCGCTCTCGCGCGACCCGCCTAAAGATTTCCCACACATCTTTCTCCGCTTCGAAGAACTCTTTCCGCTCGCCTTTCTTAGTGACGATCCGGATCAGCCCCCAGCTGACGAGATCCTTTAAGTTTGTATGAGCGTTTCCCCTGCTAATCTCGAGAGTTTCCATAACCTCGTCAGTACTCATCACGTCTGGAGCAGTCATCAAAAGGGCATGGATTTGAGCCATTGTCCGGTTGATGCCCCACTGTGCCCCCATTATTCCCCATTGGGTCACGAACTCGTCACGTGCTTCTCCCAGGCTTACACCTTCATCGATCATCTGCTTTCAGTATTTACTGAAAGTTCATTTCCGTCAAGCTGAGTCTTGAGGTTTTTGAGCTCTCATAACTTTTACCCCAAGGACTGGAGCTAAAAACCAAGGAAGGCCAGACCTCCTGAAAGGAGTATAAAGCTATGGAGAGATTAGAGCCCTTAAGCATCCGTCAAGGCAGCCACTCCAGGAAGAGTCTTTCCTTCAAGGAGTTCAAGACTCGCCCCACCACCGGTAGAAATAAAGCTCATCTTGTCAGCAACGCCGAACTTCACCGCGGCAGTCACAGAATCACCTCCTCCAACGATACTAAGAGCTCCGCTTTCCACAACAGCCTCGGCAATCTCTCTTGTGCCTTTTGCAAAGCAGTCCTTTTCAAAAACCCCCATTGGCCCATTCCACAAAACCGTCTTAGCCGTCAGCAGGACTTCCTTAAATTCAGCAATCGCGACGTCGCCGATATCGATACCTTCCTTGTCGGCCGGAATTGCTCCGCCTTCCCCATAAACTTGAGTATTCCAAGTCTCAGCGCCTTCCTTGAACTCCTTGGTGATACGCGTATCTGCTGGGAGAAGAAATTTCACTCCTTTTTCCTTGGCTTTTTTCAGGATCTCAAGAGCCAACTCCTGCTTGTCATTTTCGACCAAGCTCATTCCAACTTCGTAACCTTGCGCCTTCCGGAAAGTGTAGGCCATAGCGCCACCAATCAGGATCGTATCAGCTTTTTCAAGAAGCGCGGAAATCACCTCAATCTTATCACTCACTTTCGCACCCCCCATAATCACGACAAAAGGGCTTTCAGCGTTAGCGAGTTTACCCTCAAGATACTCAAGCTCACGCTCGATGAGTAATCCCATAGCACTTCTAGAAACGTGATGCGTTACGCCCTCGGTGGAAGCGTGGCCTCGATGAGCGGTTCCAAAAGCATCATTCACAAAAATCTCTGCGTTTCCGGCGAGAGACTTGGCGAACTCAGCATCGTTTTTCTTCTCCTCGCTGTAGTAACGAGTATTTTCCAAAAGAAGAATTTCTCCATCCTTCAGTTGCGCGCGAAGAGCTGAAGTGTCATCTCCGATACAATCATCCGCAAAAGTAACATCCTGCTCCAACAACTCGCAAAGTCGGGCCGCTACTGGTTCTAACGAATACTTCTTCTCCCTAGCTTCAGTCGGCCGCCCCATGTGAGAACAAAGGACCAGACGAGCTCCGTTAGAAACAAGCTGTTTGATAGTCGGAAGAGCCGCCTGAATACGGGTGTCATCCGTGATTTCGAAGGTATCATTGGTGGGAACATTAAAATCGGCACGCATCAAGACTTCCTGACCGGCGACGTCGATATCACGAATGGTGAGTTTACTCATAATTAGCTGGGTTTTTGGTGCCGCAGACACGGCTTTCTGTCAAGATTTCCCCGGTTTTCACAATTCTGCCCCGAGAAGCACGCACCTTCCTTGCGCCTTGTCATTCAAGGGTTCTTTGCTCATCCTCCTTAAAACTCATGAAGATCAAGAAAGCGGTCATTACGGCAGCCGGCCCCACACAGCAGCACTTACCTCTGCAGACCCTCATCAGCCCCAATGGAAGGACTAAAACGGTCGTGGCTTTCATTCTCGACGAAATCTTCGCCAGTGGGATCGAATCCGCCGCTATCGTCATCGCACCAGGAACAGAGAAGGCTTTTTCCTCCGCAGTCTCCAACCATCTTGATAAAGTCGTCTTCATAGAACAAGCGACTCCACGGGGATATGGACACGCCATTCTTTGCGCCCGGGATTTTACTGGAAACGAACCATTTCTCGTGATGATGGGGGACCATCTTTACCTTTCTCTTGCCAAAGAATCGTGCGTTCGCCAGCTCCTGAATTTTGCATCACAAGCAAACGGGCCAGTTTCTGCGGTACAACCAACCCACGAAAGTAAGCTTCCATTTTACGGGACGGTGGCAGGTTCTCCGGTTGGAGGAATTCAGGGACTCTATGAAGTTTCCCATATTATTGAGAAGCCGACTCCCACCATCGCCGAGCAAGAGCTTATCGTTCCGGGCTTACGATCAGGCAGCTATCTTTGCTTCTTTGGGATCCACGTTCTAACCGCACCCGTAATGAAATACCTTGATCAAGCATTCACCGAAAAAGAAGATCTTCCACTCACACCTAGTCTTGCTGCTGCAGCTAAAAGTGAAAAATATCTAGCGTGCGAAATTGAGGGACTGCGCTTCAATATCGAAGAATCCTATGGACTCCTTCGAGCTCAACTCGGAATGGCCCTCTCAGGTGAAGGGCGCGACGAAGTAATGGGTTACATGATCGAACTGATTGCTGCTACCCGACGCTAATCTTCTCATAACTTCCGATGTTAGTCTCACTCATCACCGCAGAGGACCCCGCGACACGCGATCGCTCATTAGCGGAGGCTTGTGTTTCTCTCGATGCGAAGGGTCTCTTGCAAGAATGCTCCGCACTAGATGCTTTCCGCCGCACATCGGAAAATCTCTATCATCGCGTTCGTGCCATCTTTTTTCTGCAAGCCATTCATCGGTTTCACCTCCCCGAAAAACTCCCCACTTCAGATACCGGATCCATCCCTTTCGATGGTTACGAGAACCTTCTTGGGCGCCACTTTGAGGAAGCCATAGAAGTCTTTCTTAGAGTCCAAGACCGGGAAGGCCCATCCGATGGCATTTGCTCCGCTCTCGCATCAGCTTATCATCAACTCGCCTTTCAAACTCTGGCCGATCAAGTCCGAAAATCAGTCCGGACGGTCCGTGGAAACCAGTGGATGTTTCGCATGGGGCACCCAGCTGATCACCCACTCCGCATCCGTCATGAACTCCTCGAGCAGGACGAACATCGCTTTCCCATTCTCTGCGAACGTACTCCTGTTCGCATGGATTTGACCCACTCGGCTTGGTCGGACATTTTTTTCCTAGGCATGGACTTCCCCCAAGGAGCCCGTGTCGTCAACGTCTCAGTGGATCTCGCTGTTCATGGGCGCGACGCCGAGCCCAAACCTCCGGTCGAGGCCTACTTTCGTATTATCGATGAACCGGTCCTCAAGCTCACGTCTATTGACCTCAAGGCCACTGCCATCATCACCTCCCTAGCCGATGTCTTCGACTTTGCGAAAGACTACCTCGGACTTCTCAAAGCGGCCATCATTGCATCTGGCATCATCCCGCCGGGCATTGAAGGATCCGGGAAATCCCTCGCCGAGCTTCTCAATAGACTGGTAGGCCCCAATCGCGGAATTGAAATTATCTCCTCGGTCAATGACATCCCAAAAGGCTCCCGTCTAGCCGTTTCGACAAACCTCCTCGCCGCCCTCATCAGCGCCTGCATGCGCGCCACGGGACAAACCCAATCGCTCACCGGCGAACTCACCGAAAACGAAAGACGTCTTGTCCTTG
>UPTG01001778.1_pt1 | contig 15540 bp, 8 predicted proteins | sample 2160121 | NCBI WGS metagenome assembly UPTG01 (sample SAMN06266255, study PRJEB28933) | marine metagenome | isolation source: Columbia River Estuary | place: USA:Columbia River Estuary, USA | collected 2014-07-27
TTACTTAACATTATCATGGAGAACATTTCTTAAAAACGATTATTTTGATCAATGATATAACTATGTCGGACTTTAGCACCTTGTTGGTGGGTTTTTTAACTGCATTTTTTGTGGTAATGATTTCAATGCCATCGCTGATAAAGGTTGCCAAATTAAAACATTTGGTAGATTCCCCAAGAGAAGAACGTAAAATGCATCGCTGGAGTATACCAACATTAGGAGGGGTTGTTATTTTTGGTGCAATAGTTTTTTCATATTCTTTGTGGTTTCCAAATAATTTAACTGACTCAATTGATGACCTTAAGTACATATTTTCATGTTTAATTTTGTTATTAAATCGTTATTCAATAAAACTATTAAACAAACATTAATAACTATTAAAACTACATACTGCAATTTAACTGCAGTATATACTGCATTTTAACTGCATATTCGAAAAAAGAATAAAATACAATTCACTAGAAGCCAAAGTTTTAAATATAAAAACTAATTTGTAATTTAATATATCAATAATTGTTTCAGGTGATTAAAAAAATTTTATTTACATGTTTTATTCTTTGTCTTAACATTGTTCATTCTCAGGACTTGACTGATATTAATGATTCTATACGTTATCACATAACTTATAGCCCTCAAAAATCATTACAATTCAGTTTTGATGCAATTAACAACAAAGCTTTTAATGAAAATAGTTGGGAATCTTACGATTCAAACTATTTAATTGGTCAATCTCTTTTTTTCAATGAACTTTATAAAGAATCTATTGAATATTTTCTTAAAGCTTTAAATATATACGAATCATTAAGTGATAATGAGAGACTTAATTTAAAAAATTCAAACCCCGCATGGATACTCAACTCAATTGGTGCAGTTTATTTTCAATATAATAATCTTGAAAAAGCTAAAACCTATTACCTCGAAGCCATAGAAAGTTTTGAACTTTCTAAAGAAATTGACATATTAGAAAAAAGTTTGGGATTAATTAGAGTTGAAGCCAACTTAGCTTTGATAAGTATTAAGCTTGAAAATTATGGGGAAGCATTTAAATTTTATAATGGAATTTTAGAACGTATTAAAACTAATCAGATAAGCGATGCTTATTTAATTTATTACTACAATCAATTTATGACTTTAAATTTTCAAATAAATAATAATAAAGAGGCATTAAACTATTTAAAACTAATAAATCAAACTTTTGAATTAGAATCTAAGAAAATTTCGAATTTAAAATCTTCAGAATTATATTTTTATTATATTATTTCAATAATTGACTATTCAAAATATTTAATTTCTCAAAACAAATTCAATGAAGCATTAATTGAGTTGTTAAAAATTAAAAAACTGTCAAAACCTTTTTTAGATCAATTTGCTAGTATTAATATTTTAATATCTGAGTGCTACTTAGCAACTAATAAAACTTCTGACGCCAAACTTGTTTTAAAAGAAAATTCAGAACTATTAGACTTATCTACGGAAATAAAAATTAAAAATCTTGAAGGTATATCAAATGTTTATAGTCAAGAAAACGATTTAAAAAATCTTTTATCCATTAAAGATTCAATAATTTTTAACAAAAACTTGTTAGAAAACTCAGAAGGTGATATTAAAAATATCCAAACTCTTTTAGATCTTGACGATAAAAAAAGAGAACTTATAAGCAATGAAAAAAGATTAAATAGTACTGTTTTCTATTTTACTATTACACTATCATTACTAATTATAATTCTAATAATTTTCAGAATAAACTTTAAATTACAATCTGAAAGAAGTAAACGTTTTAAATTAGAAAAGTCACAAATCGAAAATGAACTAAGCTTAAAACAGCGAGAGTTATTTAGTAAATCTAATTTTATTTTACAACGAAACGATTATTTGAAATCTATTTTAGAGGAAGTTAACAATAACACCAATAGCCAAAAGGCAGTAGACAGAATAAAAAAACAAGTTTCAGGTATTATAAATTCTGAAAGTTTATATCAAGAATTTGATAAAAAATTTGTTGAAGTTTTTCCGGAATTTTATAAAAAATTAAATGCAAATTATAGGTTATCTAAAACAGATTTTAGATTAATTGCTTATATAAAAATGAATAAAAGTAATAACGAAATTGCTCAAATTTCTGGAATTTCTATTCGTACAATACAAAGTCAACGCTATCGCTTATCTAAAAAGTTAAAATTAGAGAAAAACCAAGATTTAAACTCATTTATTTTTGACGTTTAAAAACAGTTAAGAACTTTTATATTCTAGTTTGATAAGTATATAATTCGTAATATCTTCCTTTTGAAGCAAGTAATTCTTTATGTTTTCCACGTTCAACGATATCACCATTTTCGATTACTAAAATTTGATCTGCTTTTTGAATTGTACTAAGTCGGTGAGCGATTACAAAAGTAGTTCTATCCCTCATTAATAAACTAAGACTTTTTTGAATAAACGCCTCGCTTTGTGTATCTAGATTCGATGTAGCCTCGTCTAAAATAACAATCTTAGGTTTCGCTAATAACGCTCGTGCAATAGAAATTCTTTGTCTTTGACCTCCAGATAATTTAACTCCACGCTCTCCTATAAGAGTATCTATGCCCTTTTCAAAACGATCAGTGAATTCATTAACGTATGCTCCTTGTACAGCTTCCTCAAGTTCCTTCAAAGTTGCATCAGGACGCGGAAATAGAATATTTTCTCTTATTGTTCCCTCGTACAAAAAATCATCTTGAAGCACGACACCTAGTTGATTTCTATAGCTTCGAAGATCGACCTTAGATAAATCTACTCCATCAATTAACACTTGTCCTGAATTTGGATTTAAAAATGCTGTAACTAATCCTGCGATAGTTGATTTTCCAGAACCAGACGAACCTACCATAGCAATTACACTTCCTTTAGAAGCTTCAAATGAAATATCATGTAAAACGTTTACTTTATCATTATAGGCAAAAGAAACATTTTTAAATGAAAGGTTTCCTTCAATTTTTCCCAATACTATATTACGATTTTTAGGATCATTCTCTTCTGGTAAGTTCATTAGTTCCTGAGTTCTATCTAAACCAGCAAAAGCTTCTGTAAGTTGACTCCCTATGTTACTCATTTGAACAATTGGTGCAATCATAAAACCTAAAAAAAGTGTAAATGAAACAAATTCTCCATACGTCATGGTATTGTTCATAATAAAATAGCCTCCCATCCCCATGATACCAGCTGAGGCTAGTCCAAGTAAAAAAGTAGAGGAGCTAGTAATAAATGCTGTAGCTGTCAAACTTTTCTTTACATTTTGAAACAACTGATCTACCCCACTTTCAAAAACTTTTTGCTCTTGTATTTCTGCATTAAAACCTTTTATCACACGAATTCCATTTAAAGTTTCAGTTAAACGACCTGTAACTTCAGCATTAATCTTACCTCTGACTCTAAAAATAGGACGTATATAACCAAAAGCTTTTAAGGCAATCAACGCAAAAATTGATACTGGAACAAGAACAAAAAGTGTCATTTTTGCATTGATATTAATTAATATTATTAAAGAAATTAGTGCGCTAATACTTCCACCTATTAGTTGAACTAAACCAGTACCAACTAAATCGGCTATTACATCTAAAACTTCTGCTCCTCTTGACGACACATAGAGTTCTTGAGTTACTTCAATTAGTATGCCATAAAATAAACAGACTGCCAGAATGAAAAATAAGACTATTGGTTTTATGTCATTTAAAACACTATTAACGTAAAATAACCATAAAAAGGTCAAAACTAAAAATATAACCACATGAACTAATTTATCTATTGGTATGAAAGTATCAAATAGTTTTGGAATCTCTTTGGTCGGCAGCAAAAAAATAATAGTTATGAATACAGAATAAAGGATACAGACAACAAGCAATTGTTTACTCTCCAATAAGCTCTTTATAGGATTCTGCATCTAATAGTTGATTGATTTCTTCCGGATTTGATATCTTAATTTTTATCATCCAACCTTCGCCATATGGGTCAGAATTTACTTTTTCAGGTTCTGATTCTAGACTTTCATTGAACCCAATTACTTCTCCAGATAAAGGAATAAATAAATCAGAGACTGTCTTTACGGCTTCCACTGTTCCAAAAACCTCATCTTTATTTAAAGTTTCATCTAAAGTCTCTACTTCAACATAAACGATATCTCCTAATTCACTTTGCGCAAAGTCAGTTATTCCTACCGTAGCTATGTCGCCATCAACATTAATCCATTCATGGTCTTTTGTATATTTTAAATTTGAAGGTGTATTCATCATAAATAATATAGGTTTTTATTAATTTCCAAAGTTATATCGCAAGGTAAACCCTCCTCTTATCGTAGTTTGTGGAAAAGCTGTTGAAATTGCATATTCCGAAAAAGAATGATCATAATAAAACAGTGCTGTTAAATTTTTACTCAACGCATAATCAACGGTTAATTGCGCTCCATAAATTGTTTGACCAGCTGTTGTTTGATTATTTGCAATATCAAGATATCTAATAATTGTTTTATTATCTCTTCTTGATAAATCTAACTTAAAGTTTAAATCACTTTTAAGTATTTGTTTCTTTCCGCCAAAATTTGTGCCAATCCTTAAATCTTTTATCCGGTATCCCGCTCCAATTACTATTTCATTCCCTTGAATTTCTGTCAACAAATTATTTGCAAAACTTAATGACAATGCTCTGTCTTTTTTTAGTTCAAATAAAATATTTATTGAATTTTTCATTTCAAAATCAATTCTAATTAGTGGGGAAAATTGTTCTACTAAATTAACGTTGGTTAAAAGTGTTTTACTTTTAAAATTTCCTGACTGATCAGTATCCTGAGGATTATTGATATCAAAATCTAAATTGGTTCTAAATTGATTGACTGTATAGCCTGATCGATAACCGTGTTGCAATGAAAAACGTTTAAAGTACTTTTTAAACCAAGGAAATTTCATCAAGCCTGTATATTTTAAATCCCAATTTGGGATTGGAATATCTCTAAAAATACTTGTACTTTCTTTCTCAGGACTACTCCCTTTGTAAGCTGATAAGAAGGCTGGCAATAAAACATCTTGGCTAGTTTTTCCAAAACCAACTGGATACCCGGTTTCAGGGTCTACTGGATATGTAGTAGTACCATAATACTTTTCAGCTAATCTTTTAGCTATTGTTAAACGATTGCTTCTAAAATCTTCAAATGGTTTAGAGGTAGTTTCGTCACTAGCTGAAAAAGCAGTCTTAATCAAGATGGTAGAAATATTGAAGTTACCAAAAACATTGGGAGTCAATGAACGATATAAATCGTTTTCTACTATATAATTTTCTGCATAATTTTCTGAATAAATTCTGCTAGCTGTTAAATCAATTTTTAAACCTTGAACAGGAATAAGATTTGCTTGAAAATCTAATTGAGTAGACTCTACTTCGGTATATTGCTCGTTAAATTCAGGGTATAATGTTAACCATCCATTTCTAGCTGCTAAATCTCTGATCTCTGCTTGACTTCCAAAAGTGAAGCCTGCAGTTGGCTTAAATGTCCCTGCAAGACCAACAGTAGGGGTATATCCCGGTAGAAATATTCCATTATTTTCTTGATAGTTAAACTGTACTTTTTTTACCATCGTAACTAAATCTATCAATACATTCATAGACTTTTCTCCAGTTGTAAGAGAAGTTGAGAACTCTGTTCCACCGTTACCACTTCTTGTGTCTCCAGATTGATTTGCTAATCCTTTTTTTGAGTTTTTATTTTGTTGGTTATCATCCTTCCCAGATTTTCCAAAAGATTTATCTCTATCATCTCTAGAGCTACTTTCTGTATCCTTTGAATTGGTTCCAGGCGGAATAATTTTTTTACTTTTCTTTCTTTTTATAAGCCCAACATATTTATAAAGAGTCTTCATATCTAAACTCGAATTAATTCGGTGAGTTTGAGCATTTTGAACTGAGTTCCCTAGATTGTAGGACTGAGTTGTTCCATCTTCGGTAAGTATGGGAATATCTAAGAATAAATCACTACTTTTTTGCCATTGAAAATCTCCTGTATAGGAGTATGTTGCTCTAATAAATTTCAAAAATGGCACTTTATTAAAGGGGATGTCGTAATTCAGCTGAAGTGATTGAAAATGTTGATTTGGATCACCAATATCAAAAAACCCATCCCAGACTCCAATGGTATTATCTGTATTTCCAAAAATATCTATATAATTCTTAACAGTACGGTTATTGGTGGACGAAAAATTAAACCTTAATGATTTTGTTAGGTTATAATTAATTGTATACTGCCAGTCAAACAAGAAATTTCTTTGATACAGAGTGGGAACACCAATACTCCCTTCAGGTAAGTTTAACTCTCTAAACTTTTGTTCAGTATATTGTCTGTTATAGTTAGAGCCCACTGATATATTTGTTGGTAGATAATTGAAATTAAAATCTTTTAATAATTTCCAATATTTACTTCTAAATATAGAGTCATTCTTTTTAAATGGCTCAACAGGTTTTGGTCGGAAGTTATAATTATAAGTACCACCTAATAATACACTTTGTTCTTTAGATTGTTTTACTTCAAAACTTCTATGATCTACTTGGTTGTAGGAATAAGAAAAGGTGAAGTTTTCGATATCATAAACTTTTGACTTGGAATTACCTACCTTATTTTTTCGAACTCCAATAAAATTTATACTTTGCCTTTTGGTATATTCCTCTGACTGCTCTTGAATTTCTTGACGCCTTTGAGAGTCTTGTTGATTATCAAGTCTTGTTTGAAGTTCTATATCCTGATATTCTTCGTCGTATTTTGGGGTTATTAGTTCTTCTGAACGACCATAATTAAATGGCAACTGAATTCCCCATTTTTGAGGTAACAGCTGTCCTAAATTAAAGTTTGTAACCAAACCATACTCTTGAACGTCTTCTAAACTTCTTTGATTTGGACCCTGTTCAATTGAGCCAAACCCAACAGTACTTTTACTACCAGACGCACTTACAGTTGCAAAATCTGCTAAATTGACATCCATACTAGCTATAGCAGCCCACCCCCCTTTATTGTCTAACTCTGTCATTCTTAACTCATTAAACCATGTTTCGCCACAAATTTCACTAGTGGTATTATTACGAACACCAATCATTATAGTTCTTACATTACCAAAACTTGGATTACCTTTTATTCCTATTCTTAACTCATTTTCAGGACCAGAAAAGTTCGGATCTAATTCAGATTGCAAATAAAATGAAGTTTCATTTGGAATATTATTTTGATCCCCTAAAGCCAGTGCTTTTACCTGCTGTAATAATTCAAACGGAAGTAGAAGTCTATTTTCAATTGGCCATATATCTTCAGGCGACGAACTACCAAAAGTGGTAGGATTTAATGGTAGCTGAACTTCATAATAATTTTGAGATAAATCATTTCCCAATCTAACAAATGCAACCATATCGCCATCGGACAGCATAGCTTCGTTTTCAATAGATTCAGTGTGAATAAACATTTCTAAGTTTTTATACTGCCTCATGTCTACATTAAAGTTTTTGTAAACTGATCTTCCATCTTCTGGGTCTAATCCGCAGGTTCTTAATGATAACGACTGTTCGTTTTGACGGATTATATTATTATTATTATTGAGTTGTTCTCTGTATACACCTGGTGGTAAAACATAAGGAATAGGAGATCTATTTTCATTCTCTTCAATACTAACAGTAAAATTTTCAAATAAAGTATTCCCTGCCGTTGGATCTTGGGCATTTTCATCTAAAGCAACTTGATATCTTCTGTAATCTCCACGAATTAAATCTAATGTCCCAAATCGTAATATCATATCTTCTTCAAAATCGGATAAATACATACGCATAAATCGAATAGATCTAAAATCTGAAGCGCCATTTACTGAAACATCTGGCTCACTTATAGGAACTTTAAATTGAACCCACCTTACAGGAATAATCTCGTTATTTTGAAGGGTAACATTTATTTCTTTTGTATCGGTAATATAGTCACTGTTGGCAGCGTCCATTCCAGGATAAATATCGATGTTGTACTCAAAATAACTATCTACCGTATTCATCGTGTTATCTCGATTAATATCTTCCACATCAGGAAGAGGTGTTGAGCCTCTGTCAGTATTTGTTAAAATTTCTGGCGAATTTCCTTGAGTACCGTTATACTGGCTGTAACGTTGTACTAAATTTCCTTCTGCTTGTAAAAAATATTTATAATTATCCCCAGCGGGATCAGATAAACCAGAAAATTCAGGATATAATATTGCCTCTTCACCATCGTTCAGACCATCGTATCCAATATCTTGATTAATTCTTTCTTGTCCTTGTGTATCATAAACATAAAGCAATGACTGATTTGTGGGAACTTTACCATATGAGGTAGGTATCGTATTGGTATCAGAGCCGTCCTCAGGTAGTCCGTTTTCGTACTGCTTTCTTCCGTCTTTTAAAACATCCTCAGAAATATTTCCTAAATTAAAGGTAATAGTACCACCATCACTTCCTGCTGTCTCATCGTATAAAAACGGATCCATAAGCCAAAATTGAATATATTCAACATTTGACCTTTCAAAATCAGTAGTGGTTAATTGTCTTATAATTCCACCAAAATTAGACCCAGGGTTCGGAATAGTGTTGGTTCCGTTTGCTGCTGGATTATAATTATATTGACCTCTCTCAGCTGGCGAAAAAGCAAGGTCTAAAGAAAACAGTGCTTGTGTTTGACCTTGAATAATATCTTGATTTGGAAATATTTCATTTCTGAAAATTCTTCTAGTAAAAGGGGATGAAATATCGTCAACAGTTATTCCATCAGGTCTTTGGGAACTGTAAAATATTGGGTCAATGTTATACCAAGACAATTTTGCACGTCTATAATTACTAGCTAGGTTTCCGTTACCTTGCTCACCGCCAAAACCGATAGGAGCACTCGATAAAAACCAAGTTAATGGAGAACTTATATCAAAATTAGTTTGAGCCGCTTCAAAGTCATCGACGTACGCAGTTGTTTTGCCATTCAAATTTGAAACTTTTGGAGCACCAGGTAATAAATATGCAAATTCGCCTCTTAAAGAAAAAACGGACTCCACATCAGTATCGATGTTAGGAAGTTTGTTTACTAATCTAGTAAGGAAAGGAACTTCGGTAGAGTAATTAGCGTTCAAACCAAAAATAGAATTATTGATTGGCTCCGAACTAAAAGAAGATTTTTGAGTTAAAGGTCTTTCGTTTAAATTTAAAAAAGTTGCTCCCATTTGGAACTTTTCATTAAAAATATGTTCAACATTTAAACCTGTAAACCTTTTGGTTTGTTGGCCAAATAAAGTGTTATTTTCAGTAGAAACAGAAATTGGTGTATTTGAATTTAATAACGAAGAATCTAAAATTTGAACCCTTCCTAATTGATAATTTACGGTATAATCTACTCCTTCTACTAAAACTCGACCACCAGCAGTTACTGTTACAGAACCTTGTGGTATGTTGAATGCTCCGATAGGAATTCCATCTGCACCCGTAGACTTATAGGTTCCTTTTAATTGAAACTTATTTTTATCACTTTCTTCTTGCTCTGCAATAGTTTTTGTTGATTCATAAAGCTTTTTAAAAACGAATTTGTTTTGATTTGCGTTATAAGTTAAAGGATTGTTGTAATCTTCAGAGGCGTTGGATGTATTTCCTAGCTTTTCAAATAAATGACTTCCAAAAGGCTCAATGTTTGTGAATATAATTCTTCCGTTTTGAGTATCTACCGTAATTCCTGGTGAAAAATCAAAAAACCCATCACCTCCTTGTTGTGGATCTCCATTAAAGTTCAATCGATCTAGATTAAAAACCTTTAATAATGGTGTGTTATCAACATCTGATGGTAAATCTAAAGCTGGATATTCGATACTTCCCTCTGCTGCTGTTATAAAATTTTGAGGGGAAGGATCTGTATATAATATATTCAAATTAAATCCATCTCGTTCTAATTGAAAAGCTCCTAGAGGATAAATATTTTTCATCATAATATCCCAGATAGGTTCCTCTACATTGGTGATATTACTCTTTAATAATTTAACAACAAGGTTTTGAGGTATTCCTTCAATCGGTTCATCATCATCCTCACCAGGAATTGTTCCTCCCGATGCATCTACACCGTCACTAGAGAACTCTCCAACTTGATAAACAGTTCCGTTTACTGTAAATTGGAAAGCTACAGCCAATACTTCATCATTATTCAAACGCTGATTCAAAGAAATATAACCTAGTTGGGTGTCTAATTTATATTCTCCAGTATTCAATTTTCTAGCGTTTTCTAAAGTCACATAATCTAACCCATCTCTTGTTTGAAGTCCACTAAAACCAGATTGCACTGTAGCTATATCTCGAATTGCAGGATTAAGTATCGAAGAATCATCACCTTCAATTCCGAGTGGGTTAAAATCGTTATTATCATTATCTGGATAAGCTCTAGTTGGAGCATTTATAAATCCCCCTGGAGGAAAGGGTAAGCCAATATTTTCTGGGTTTGACTCACCAATATCTTGCAATGCAACAATATTTCTTACATTATCTGTTGCATTTGTTCTGTTTGTAACCCAAACCTCTGTTCTAGTAATTTGAATATTTGTATTAATAAATGGGTACTGCGCCAAAACTCTATCATAGTTATCTCTGAAGTAATGGGATAAAAAGAAATGTCTATTTTCATCATAATCCAAAGCAAAAATATCAAAATCGGTTATCGTTGCACCACCTTCAGCTACAACGGTTCTTGTTTCAGATTTTTGTTCAGAAAACACACCTGTGATAGTAGTTTTACCAAATTGCAGTTCTCCTTTAACACCAAATAAACTTTGAGCACCTTGAATTAAAGAACTATTTAGAGGCATACTAACGTTACCGACCTCAATTTTTCTAATTATATCATCTTCAATTGGAGTATATTCTAGTTTAATCTGATTTTGAAAATCAAAAGTAGATTGCGTATCATAGTTAGCAGTAATCTGAAGTCTTTCACCAATTTTTCCCAATAAACTCAGGCTAATTCTTTGATCAAAATCAAAAGATAAATTACTTCTATTTCTTGGCGAAAAAGACGGATTATCTTGTTTAGTATAAAGCATTCCTAAATCAATTTCAACGCTACCTTGAGGAATTATTTCTATGGTATTTCCCCCAAAAATAGATTCAAAAAAACTAGAATTAACATAAAAAGCGGGTAATAAGTTTTTTTGTAATTCTTCTGAGCCTTCTTTTCTGCCATCAGCAGCATCTATTTTATCTTTAAAATAAGATTTCATTTGCTGATTAAGAATTAAATCTCTATACTCTTCCGGTGTTAGAATTAATGGATAGGATATAGAGAAATCACCAACCATTTGAGAGTAAATATACATTTCTGTAATTGGATCGTAAGTATATAGGTCTTGGATACTAGTAGGAGTTGGTAGGTCCATCCTTCCCATAGTGCTGCCGGTGCTTGTTGAATCTTGAGAATAAGATGTGGCAAAAAATCCTAAAAGGACGCTTAAAATTAATATTTGCTTGAAAAAGCTATTTTTAAAATTATATTTTTTTACTCCCAATTTTTTACAAATTTTTTAAAGCTAACTTTATGATGGTTTCTACAGAAGCATTTCCATCGTTTTTCACAATAGAATCACAAATTTTTTCTGCTTGTTTTCTTCCAAAACCTAGCGTCTCTAAAGCAGATAACGCCTCGTTTTTGTTAGTATTGTTTGAAACAACAGAAACCTCATCTAAGCCATAGACTTTTAATATTTTATCTTTTAAATCCAAAACGACTCTTTGAGCAGTTTTAGACCCAATTCCTTTTACTGACTGAATAGCTGCAAAATCATTTTGAGCTATCGCATCCTTGACCTGATCTGGTGTTAACGACGAAAGCATTGTTCTAGCTATACTTGCACCAACGCCGGATACAGATATTAACAACCTAAATATTTCTCTTTCAACCTTAGTTGAAAAACCAAATAATGTGTGTGAATCTTCACGCACTTGTAAGTGTATAAATAACTTTACACTTTCGGTGTCAGAGAGATTCGAAAATGTATGTAATGAGATATGAACAAAATACCCAACACCATTACAGTCTATAACTATATTAGTAGGGGTTTTTTCAACAAGTCTTCCCTGTAGATGGGTAATCATTGGCTATCGGTTGATGCCTCAAATATAGTATAAATATTTGCATCTACAATCCCTGAAAATGCTAAAAAACATTCTAGATTCAGCTTTTTTTCTGCTGTTTTTTAATCTTTTCTTTTTGCTGAGCATCAACTACTGCAACGGCTGCAATATTTACAATTTCCTCAACACTAGCTCCAAGCTGAAGAATATGAACAGCTTTTCTCATTCCAAGCATTATTGGTCCAATTGTTTCTACATTGTTCAATTCTTTTAAAAGCTTATAATTACTATTGGCAGAGTCTAAATTTGGGAAAATTAAAGCATTCACCTTTTTTCCAGCAAGTTTTGAAAATGGAAATGTTTTTTTTAATAAAGCACTATTTAAGGCAAAATCTGTCTGTAATTCACCGTCTACAATTGTTTCGGGACTAATTTTATGTAAATAGGAGACCGCTTCTCTTACCTTTATTGCCTCTGGGCTTTTTGATGATCCAAAATTAGCATAGGATATCATAGCTATTACTGGTTTAATGCCAAACATTTTCATTGTATAATTTGTCATTTGAGCAATATTTGCAAGTTCTTTTGCTGTAGGATTTATATTAATGGAGGTATCTGAAATGAACAGGGGGCCTCTATTAGTAAGCATTATATTTGTTGTTGCTATTTTGTTTACACCATCAAATTTTCCGATAGTTTCTAAAACTGGTTTTATAACAATTGGATATGCTCTAGAATAGCCAGAAATCATCGCATCGGCATCTCCAACATTTACCATCATAGATGCAAAATAATTTCTTTCTCTCATTAATTTTTCTGATGCATAAAGAGTTACTCCTTTTCTTTGCCTTTGAGACCAATAGATTTTTGCATATTCTTTAAGTTTGTGGTTTTGATCATCATTTTTTGGATCTAAAATTTCAATATCGGCATCAAAATCAATTTCTTTCATTAATTCTAAAATAATATCTTCCCTTCCTAATAAAATTGGGATACCAATACCTTCTTCAAAAATAATTTGAGCGGCTTTTAAAACATCTAAATGGTCTGCTTCAGCAAATACAATTCTTTTAGGGCTTGTTTTTGCTCTGTTAAACAACATTCGCAACATCTTGTTATCATTCCCCATTCGGGTATAAAGCTTTTCTTCATATTTATTCCAGTTATCTAAAGGTTCCTTTGCAACCCCACTAGCTACAGCTGCTTTTGCAACAGCAAGAGGAATAGTGCTAATTAATCTTGGATCAAAAGGTTTAGGAATTATATAATCTTTCCCAAAAATTAGTTTAGTTTCTCCGTATGCAATATTCACCTGTTCAGGCACAGGTTCCTTGGCTAATTTAGCTAATGCAAGTACCGAAGCCATCTTCATAGCTTCATTTATTTTTGTTGCTCTAACATCTAAAGCACCTCTAAAAATAAAAGGAAAACCCAGCACATTGTTCACTTGATTTGGATGGTCACTTCTTCCAGTAGCCATAATGATATCTTTTCTAGTCTTAATTGCTAGTTTATAGTTAATTTCAGGATTTGGATTTGCTAATGCAAATACTATCGGATTAGCTGCCATTGAAATCAACATTTCTGGGGTTAAAATATCTGCTATAGATAAGCCAACAAAAACATCTGCTCCTTCGATTGCTTCCTCTAAAGAATGAATATCCTTTTTAGTTGCAAACTCTGCTTTTTCAATAGTTAAATCATCTCTATCTTTTCGGATAACACCTTTACTATCTAACATGATAATATTAGTTGCTTTTACCCCCAATGATTTGTAAAGCTTTGTGCAAGATATTGCTGCTGCACCTGCACCGTTAATTACTACCGAAATATTTTCTAACTCCTTATTGGCAATCTCAACTGCATTTATAAGCGCTGCTGACGAAATGATTGCTGTGCCGTGTTGATCATCATGCATCACAGGAATATCAAGCTCTTTCTTAAGCCTTCTCTCAATTTCAAATGCTTCAGGAGCTTTTATGTCTTCTAAATTTATACCTCCAAATGTGGGTGCTATATTCTTAACTGTATTAATAAAGTCCTCAACACTGTTTGCGTTAATTTCAATATCAAAAACATCAATATCAGCAAATATCTTAAAAAGTAATCCTTTTCCTTCCATAACGGGCTTGGAGGCTTCTGGCCCTATATCACCCAACCCTAAAACTGCTGTTCCGTTTGTAATTACAGCGACTAAATTCCCCTTGTTTGTATATCTATAAACTTCGTCTATATTTTTTTCAATTTCCAAACATGGTTCGGCAACACCTGGAGAATAAGCAAGTGACAAATCTCTTTGTGAAGCATACTTCTTAGTTGGAACTACTTCTATTTTTCCAGGCTTTGGTAATTCATGGTATTTTAAAGCTTGTTTTCTTATAGTTTCTTTTTTCATGTAAGTACTATTTTATATCTCTATATTTTAAGAAAATTAATATTTCTTGTTAATCCTGAAAATTTCGTCCTCTTAACTGCACTCTTTTTAAAAATTTCTTGAAATAACTCTTCTGTAATTTCTTCCCATTCGGATTTTGACATTGATAATAATTTATCCTTTGGATTGAAGAGTGGTTCGCTATGAGCTTTACTAAACCGGTTCCATGGACATACATCTTGACAAATATCGCAACCAAACATCCAATTATCAAAACTTCCTTTCATACTAGATGGGAGTTCATTTTTTAATTCAATAGTGAAATAAGAAATACATTTACTTCCGTCTACTACATAAGGGTCTACAATAGCTTTTGTCGGACAAGCATCTATACAAGCTGTACAGGTGCCACAATGGTCCGTAGTTGGATTGTCGTAATTTAATGGTAAATCTATAATTAACTCTGCAATAAAATAAAACGAACCGGTATCTTTTGTGATAAGGTTACTATTTTTTCCGACCCAACCTAGTCCGCTTTTCGCGGCCCATGCTTTGTCAAGAACGGGAGCTGAATCTACGAACGCCCGGCCAGATACTTCACCTATTTCTTCATAAATAAATTCTAATAATAGCTTCAACTTTTCCTTTATAACAAAATGATAATCATCACCATAAGCATATTTAGAGATTTTAGGAGCTGTTTTATCTTGGGGTTCATTAGAGGGAAAATAATTTAGTAATAAAGAAACTACTGATTTTGAGTCTTCAACGAGTTTTGTAGGATCTAGTCGTTTATCAAAATGATTTTCCATATACTGCATCTCACCATGCATATTCTTATTTAGCCACTGCTCCAAGCGAGGTGCTTCCTCTTCAAGAAAATCTGCTTTACTAATACCGCAAGAAAGAAAGCCAAGTCTTTTTGCTTCATTTTTAATCAATTCTGTATGGGTTGATTTAAAATCCAAAGTTTAAAACAGGCCGCCTTGGGTTGGGCCCTTAGTTTTTCCCAAATGTTTATATGCAGCTTCTGTCACCTCTCTTCCTCTAGGGGTTCT
>UPTG01001786.1_pt1 | contig 15500 bp, 10 predicted proteins | sample 2160121 | NCBI WGS metagenome assembly UPTG01 (sample SAMN06266255, study PRJEB28933) | marine metagenome | isolation source: Columbia River Estuary | place: USA:Columbia River Estuary, USA | collected 2014-07-27
GAACCGTCTAACGCAACTACACCAGATGAATTACGTACATGTTGTACATATTCCATACCTAATGCAGAACCGTCTGACATCATAACTTTATTATCAGAACCCGCTGATGTGATACCTGTACCACCATTCGCTATAGGAAGAGTGCCAGTTACGTCAGCAGTTAAATCTGCTTTAGCGTAACCAAGAGTACCGTTTGCCGCAACTTTAAGTACAGTTGAGTTAGAACCTTTAGCAAGTTCTGTAACTGCACCTGAACCGTCCATTGTCATCATTGAAGAAGCCGCATAACCTGAAGTATCAGTATGTGTACCACCCATTGATAATGGAAGTTCGTTTGTTAGAGCGATTTCAGAAACAGTTAGGTCGTTAACATGTAAGTCAGCCTTAGCCGCGCCTACATTAAGTTCCCAAGAGTCTGAAGTTTCGTTCCATTTTAGTGCCGCATTGTCAGATGTACCACGTTCTATAACAACACCACCATCCTGTGAAGGAGTGCCAGTTTCGTTTGAGTTAAGAACGATTTCGTTATCTTCAATGTTCACTGTTTCAGATAGAGTAGTTGTAACTGAACCTGAAACTGTTAGGTTACCACTTACTGAAGCATTACCTGTAACAGATAATGATGCTAAAGTAGAAGCACCTGCATCTAGTGTGTTAGAACCGAAGTCACCATTTACACCAAATGTTGCAGTAGTGTCTGACAATGTTAACTTCGTAGAAGTTGCATTATCATCAATACCAGTTGACGCAAAGTCAGAGATAGTTCCACTATGGACTTTATCACCAGAAATCTGGTTATCAGCCAAAGTTAGAGCGTCTGCTGAAGAAACGTCTAATGTTTTACCCGCACCGACAGTAATGTCATACGCAGATATAGTTGTACCAGCCGCACCAGCCAATGAAGCACTAGAAATAGTACCACCGTGGATAGCATTACCTGAAACTGAGTCAGTACCTAGTGTTAGGGTCTGACCTGACAAGTCAACATCAGTACCAGAGATTGAACCACCAGTAATTGTCGCATTGCCTGAGTTTAGGTTTGTCGCTGTTGCTGTTGTCAATGACGCTGTACCACCAGTAATAGCCGCACTTGCAGTACTTAAAGTACTGAATGTACCAGCCGCTGATGTGTTACCACCAATAGTTGTGGCATCAATCGCACCACCATCAATATCAACGCTTGATGAAGTCAGAGTTGCACCTGAAATCGCACCGCCTGTGATAGTAGCATTTGCTGAATTCAACGCTGAGAAAGTACCAGCCGCTGAAGTCGTTGCACCAATGATTGAACCGTCAATAGCACCACCATTAATATCAACTGTTGCGAATGTTGATGTACCTGTAGAAGTTACATCACCAGCCAAATCACCAGCAAAATCAGTAGACGTTACTGAAGATAATCCAGCAAGAGTTGTCGCTGATGAGCCAAGTGAAAGTGAAGTTGAACCAATTGTTACCGCACTATTTGATAGTTTGTTATTTGCAATTGAACCTGCTAACATTGTGTTAGTTACTGTTCCAGTGTCAGTTGTATAAACACCGTTAGTAACTGTTCCAGCATTACCAGAAACATTACCTGTTACATTACCAGTTAAAGCACCTGTAATAGTAGATGAAGCGTTAATTGTTGTAAACGCACCAGTTGCCGGTGTTGTTGCACCAACTGTACCATTATGTGCGCCAGTTGAATCACCAGTTAGGTCACCTGTAAGTGTTGAAACTTTTAAGTCACCATATGAAGCACCAACTTTTAGTTCGAACTCATCTGTTGTCTCATTCCAGTTGATAAGTGCATCATCCGCTGTACCACGGTCGATAGAAATACCTGCTGAACCTTCAGTTACACCAGCACCAGACTCACCATTGTTTAAAACAATTGTGTTGTCTTCGATAGTAGTGTTAGTTGAAGAGATTGATGTTACAGAACCGTTAACTGTTAAGTCACCAGTAACTGTTAGGTCTGAACCAAATGTAGCATTTTGACTTGAATCGATTGTCAATGCTGTTGCTGTTGCGTTATCATCAATACCAGTTGAAGCGAAGTTAGAAATTGTTCCGCCGTGAACTGAATCACCAGATACTGAATCCGCAGTCAATGTCAAAGATTGTCCTGACAAGTCAATAGAAGTTCCTGAAATAGAACCACCAGTGATTGCCGCACTCGCTGTTGTCATTGTTGAGAAAGTACCAGCCGCTGATGTGTTAGCACCAATTACTGTTCCATCTACTGCACCGCCGTTAACGTCAACAGTTGTGAACGTTGAAGTTCCAGTTGAAGTTACGTTACCTGCAACGTTACCAGTTAAATCGCCAGTTACGTTACCAGTTACATTACCAGTGTGAACACCAGCAGAGTTACCTGTTAAGTTACCAGTTACATCACCAGTTACATCACCAGTTAAATCACCAGTTACAACACCGTCTTTAAGTACAACACCATCAACAGTTACACCAGCATTACCAGTTAATTCAGCAATTGTGTCTGTAGCCATGCCAGTAGTCGCAGAGACTTGGCCAGTTACACCAACATCACCAGTAATTGTTAATGGAGCATTTACAGTGATAGCACCAGTACCAGTAAGGTTATCTAGTGTATCTGTCTTAATTGTACCAGAAGCATCTACGTTTGTAAATGTACCTGCCGCTGCCACGTTAGCACCAATAGTTGTACCATCAATAGCACCACCATTAATATCTACTGAGTCAGAAGCCATAGTTGTAAATGTACCAGCCGCTGAAGTTGTACCACCGATAGCAACGCCATCCATGTTACCACTTGAAGCATCGATATCAACAATACCGTCAACGTCTAATGTTTTACCAGCCGCAATAGTAACATCGAAACCAGAGATAGTCTTGCCTGCGCCACCTGAAAGGTTTGCTGAGTCAATTGTACCACCAGAGATTTTGTCACCAGAGATTTGGTCGTTTGCTAGAGTTAAAGTACCACCTGAAAGGTCTACTGAACCACCTGTAATAGCAACAGAACTAGCGTCCTGTGTAGCCATTGAGCCCAAACCTAGATTTGAACGAGCAGTTGTTTTACCTGCTGAATCAGATGCATCAACACCTAAACCACCGTTTGCTAATGGTAAAGCGCCAGTAACTGCATCAGAAGATGTTAAGTTAACCGCACCATAGGCAACTCCACCTGAACCATCTGAACGAAGTACTTGACCAGTAGTCGTAGTACCTTTAATAGTTAGGTCATCATTGCCGTCAATTTTCACATATGTATCGTCAACATTAACAGACATTGCATTACCTGATTTAGATAAGCCTGCACCTGCTGTTAACTGACCAGTACCTGTGAATTGTGTAAAGGCAATTGAAGTTGTATCAACAACGATTGTACCGTCTGTTGAACATACAAAGCCTTGGTCTGAGTTTACAGTACCTTCTTCAACAAAGAAGAATGCACCAACAAATTCAGCGGCACCGTCCATATCAGTTGCACGAGTCATTGCTGACGCCGCACCATTGTATACGTAGATACCGTTTTCAGCCGCTGAGGACTGGTTTTTTAGTAGAACACGGTCACTTGATGCCATAGTTACGCCATCAATTGTTGCGCCCGGTCCACTTAGAGTTACGTCTGCTGTTGAAGCCGCACGAACTGATTGTTTAACATCAAGTCCAGAAGCAACTGAGTCAACATAACTCTTGTTTGCCGCATGGTCATCCGCAGTTGGAGTTGCGACATTCATGTTACCTAAAGTAGAACCATCAGTTGTTACTTTGAACAGGGAATTACCTGAATCATATACAACACGACCGCCCGACTTACCGAACTGAACATCAGCACCTATACCACGGATACCAAAGTTTTTAATATCAGCCATTATTATCTCCTATAATTAGCCATTGTTATTAATTACTCCACAGACCATTCCATGAAATAATATACATAACGTTTATTTTACTTATTTTTATTTTTTATACATCGGAAGGATTCTCAATGTACTGCACGGAAAAGTCTCATGCATTTGATTAGTCGGAAGATATCTCAACTATCGTAAGTGTTTTTCTTTATCACTTACATATCTATTTATACAATTTATAAAAAAAGATATGTTTAGACATAAAAAAAGCCCTCATAAAGAGGGCTTTTTCACTTAATTAAAAGTTTTATTAGTTAGTGAAAGTACAAACTGCTGAAAGAGCCTGTCCTAAAACTTCTGCCGCGTAACCTGAAGCATCTGGTCCACCTTGAATTGCGAAGTGCATTACACCTGCTAGTGCGCCGTCGATACCTACAACTGTGTGACCTGCATTTTGTAATGCTGCCGAAATTGCGTCTAATGCCGCTTGGTTAGCCACTGCCGCGTCTGAATCTAAGATTGTAGTAATTGAACCTAAGCCGTTACCTACTGTTGCTTTTGCTGCCATTTTATTTCTCCTTTAAGAGTGTTAATTTAAACTCAGAGATAATATCTCTTTGTCTTTTCTGTTAGAGTTTCATAACCCTACACACTTATTTATCAAAAAGTGAAGATTATTAAGATTATTGTTAACTAGTCTGCATTAAAAAAGGGAGCAATTATGCTCCCTTTTTCGTTGTTTATTTTCAGTAAACTAGATAATTACTTACCTACTTTCACTTCAACATAACCTTCGCCATCAGTAGTCTTGTCTTCAATAGCAATACCAACATATGCTGTCATACGTGGGTCTACTGTTGATTCTGTCCATACTGTAGCAGTACCTGAAATATCAGATGCTACTAGGATGTCGCCTTTAGAAACTGTTCCAACAACTTTACATGGTACACGACCTTGTAGAGCGATGAAAGGATGAGTTTCTGAGTTACCAGCCGCATCGTTCATTGCGAATGCTGGCTTAGTAGAAACTACACCTGCAATCTTAGTTGAACCATAACCTACTGCTGAAGTAACTTCTGCTTCACCACCAAATGACATTACTGTACCTTCTTCATATGTTGCGTCAGCCGCATATCTTTCTGCAAGGTCGGCATATTTTGCATATGTCGCCGTACCGTTGAAGTTAGTAAATGTTGCGTCACCGCCACCAGTGATATCATTACCACCCATTGCGATATTACCAGACATTGTACCACCTGCTAGTGCTAGTTTAGTAGCAATAGAGTTAGTAACTGTTGTGCTAAAGTTTTCGTCATCACCTAAGGCTGCCGCTAATTCGTTCAGCGTATTCATTGCCGCTGGTGAACTATCAACTAATGCCGCAATTTCTGTATCTGCGTATGCTTTTGCATCTACTTCTGCCGTATCTGCATATGATTGATATGCTGATGTAATTGCAGTTTCACGTGCATCTGTATATGCTTTAACAGATTGTTGTGTTGGTAACTTAGTAGCACTGTTTGAAGCCATGTTGTCTTCATCAATAACAAACGACATTGCCGCTGTTGTTGAATCTGATTCCATAACTGCACCGGCTGCCGCTACGTTAGTAGCATCAGTAACATCTGCTGTAGACTCGATAGCGTCTAATTTGCTATGGTCTGCATCAGTGAATACATTTGAGTCCGTTGCCGCTTCAACTGCCGCTCTGATTTCTGCATCAGTTTGGTCTGCTGTCGCACTTGCTTCGATACCATCTAGTTTAGAATGGTCTGCTGTTGTAAAGTTTTCGTCAGTTTGACTTGCTACAACAAAGTCTAAAGTACCATCAGCGTCATCATAAGTTACAGCAATACCTGTTTCAGTATTACCAGTAATCATTGCGCCAACAATATCTTGGACTGTTTCATCATTCATAGTGAATGACATAACACCAGTTGTTGAGTTGTAACTTAGAGAACCAGCACCTGAAATTGCCGCTCTTGCTAATGTAGTTACTTCTGCGTCAGTTCTTTCTGTGAAAGATACAACGCCACCAGAATAACCCAAGTCGCCACTTACTGAGATAGCACCTTGTGCCAAAGCGTTAGTGAAGAACTTATTTGAACCTTCTGTTAAGTCATCAGTGTCATGGTTAGCAATTGAAGATACTGTACCAGTTACATCACCAGTTAAGTCACCTTCGAATGTTGCCGCTACAAATGTTTGTGAACCTACTGTCCACTTGTCATTTGTTTCGTCCCATAGTAACTGAACGTTTAATGAATCACCACGCTCAACATCAATACCAGCATTCTCTGTAGGAGTACCTGTAGTATCGTAGTTAAGAGCGATAATGTTATCACCAATTTCAACATTTGTTGAGTTTACTGTAGTTGTTGTACCAGAAACTGTTAAGTTACCACCGACAGTTACGTTACTTGAGAATGCACCAGTAGAAAACGAGCCAGCATTAGAGCCGCCTGTTACTGCTGAAGCAGACGTTGAATCAACGTATGCTTTGTTTGCCGCATCAGTACTAGAAACCGGAGTTGCTAGTTCTTTAATCAAGTTAGAGTTCATGTCCATGTGGTCACCAATTTGTAGGTCACCAGATGTTGCGTTAATCTCACCAGTAACTGAAATACCATTACCTGAAATTAGTTTTAGAGTACCTGTTCCACTTGTAGTGAATTTAAGGTCTTCGTTTGTGTCTGTCGTAATACTAATTGTACCAGAGTCATCTTCAATAACTTTCTTACCGTTAATGTATAGTGAACCTGGGCCAATGTAAACATCTCTCCACATCTTTGTTGTAGAACCTAAGTCGTAGGTAATATTTGCACTTGGCAAAATGTGACCAGTCATTGTTAGGTTGCCACCCATAGTAGTGGTAGATGTAACTGCTAGTGTTCCGCCAACTGTTACGTTACTTGAGAACGCACCCGTTGATGATGATACTGCGGCACCTTCTAGTGCCAGGGCGTATCCACCCGCTGTTGAACCATCGTGTACTACAACTGTCTTCTTAGTTGTATCTACAGTAACCTCACCCACTAAACCCGTGAATGAATTATGTTCTGTTGTTGTACCGCGACGGAATTGGATTGCATATGCTGCCATTTATTTCTCCCGTTTTATATTTTATAAAATATTCATTTAAAGAGTGTTTCCACTCCCTCAGTTAGTCTGAAGGACTAACCTAGTAGAAAATTTAATACCTCCATCTAATTGCATATATGAATTCTCATAGAATTAATTTCGACATCTGATATAATAAGGATGTTCTTTCTCCTACTTGATGCTGAAAGGTCCTTCACCTCTTTCGGCATTTGTTCGCAACAGTAAAACTGTTACAATAGTATTTATCGGATTAGTTGAAAAAGCAATACTTACAGTTAATAAAAGAATATTATAGAATTACAACTTCTATAACTTTTTTACCTTCTGTTAAGTCTGTTTCGATTGATTTGGCAAACACTGAACGACCTGTGTCATTTTTGCCAACACTTTGTGCAAAGCCTGGCTCATTGTCTGCTGTTACGATTAAGTCACCCTTAGATACTGGACCAATTATCTGACACGGGACTCTTCCTCTTAATGCTACATAAGGATGTGTTTGTGAATTGCCTGCATCTGCATTTAACTTAAGTGCTGGATTAGTTGAGATTACGCCAGCAACTGAAACATCTTGTGCTTCTGTTGTTGTAGTAACTTCTGCTTCACCGCCAAACACTACAACTGTGCCTGCTTCATATATTCCATCGGCCGCATATCTTTCTGCTAAGTCGGCATATGTTGCATGTACCGAATGTCCATATATGTTTGCGTATTTTTTAGTAGTGCTACCTAGGTTATAAGTGTTGTCAGTTGCTGGAATTATATTTCCAGTGATGTCTGTTGATGTGTTTGTATCAGTACTGCTAATAGTAAAGTTAGGATATGTTCCTGTAATCGTTGTTGCACCAGAACCTGTTAATGATACTGTTTGGTCTGGAGAATAGTTACTTGCGTGAATTGTTCCCGCACTCGCTTGTGTCCAATCAATGTGTTCATTTGCTACAAATCCTGATAAACTGTCATGGTTTAGTGCCGAAATTGCGTTAGTCAATTCAGCATCAGTTGCCATTGCATTTTCAATTTCTAATAATGTATCGAAGGCTGATGAAGCACCACCAACTAATGCATCAATTTTTAATTGTGCCCTTGCATCTGCTCTTGCATCTGCTCTTGCATCAGTGTAGTATAAGTTTGTTCCTTCACTTAAGTTAGTTGTTGATTTTGTTGCTAATCTGTTATCAAAATCTGAAGTGAACGTTGTGTAAACTGTATCTGTGTCAGTGTAATTACTTGCGTGAATAGTTCCCGCACTTGCTGTTGTCCAATCAATGTGTTCGTCTGCTACGAAACCAGTTAAGTCATCGTGTGTGAAGTCTGAACTTACATAGGTTGTATCAGTGTCATTAGCCCAAACTAAATCGCCAGAGCCATCAGTCTTCATTACTTGATTTGCTGTTCCGTCTGCCGCTGGGAATTTGTAAATTAATGCACCGACATTGTTCATCAATCGTAGTCTTCCGTCTGTTGCTGAACCTACTGCGATAGATACCTCGTTTCCAGTGCCTGAGTTACCAGTTAATACAACTGGAACATCAGTTATAGTTGATGCTGAAAGATATGAAGTTCCGTCAATCGTAATCGTTGTTAATCCAGAAAGTATAGATTTATTAGTAGGTTCATCATAGATGAAAGTTCCGACCACTTCGCCAGTAGATAATCCCGCGGTGAAGTTTAAGTCACCCATTGCGAATATATCATTAGAAGACGATGTTAAAGAGAAACTTTCTGCGGTCATAGTAATACCAGTTTCAGAGAATGTAGAAGTACCCCATTCAAAAATTGCTGTTTGTGCCGATGCCGCTATAACGTCAATGACATCTCCTACACTTACATCGTGTGTCCAGTAAATAATTTTATAACTTGTGCCACCTAAACTAGTAACTGTCACATGGTCTTTATCGATATAAAAACCGTTAGCATCTCTAAGTTGAATAGTAGAACTACTAAGTGCTGTAGCACTCGTTACTGTCATTTCGCCATAGGCGTATTGCTTAAAGTAAATATCAGCGTCAAGTGAGTTTATTGGAAATGTTGCGTCTGTTGGTAATGTAAATGTATATTCGTCTGTTGGCGGAGAATAAACAATAACCATATTGTTTTGTTCTGCACTATCAGATACATCTCTCCAAACAAAATTACTAGATGTTGCTGCCGCACCAAAATAAGTTAATGATATCTCGCCTTTAAATGCTAGATTAGTTATTTCAGTACTTGAAAGTGTTATATAACTGCTTACCGCATTTGCGACATCTGCCTGTGTATTAACTGTAACTGTAGTATTAGATAAATTTGTCTCAGTTGATGCACCCACTGTACCTTGTGCTGTCACTGGTGTTAATGTTGTTGTTAATGAAACGGTTGGGTCAGTTGTAGTAAGGTCAAATGTATTTAAATCTAAAGTGCCACCTAACTGCGGTGATGTATCTTCTACAAGATTGTTTATCGAAACTGCTTGTGTTCTAGCATCAGTATAATATAAGTTTGTTGTGCCTTCTGATAAATCGTCCGTATCTTTGGCTGTAAATGCTGTGTTGAAATCTGCTTGACTAAAACTTTCTCCTGGAACAAAGTTGCTACCATTCCATATGATAGTTTGGCCCGTTGTAGGAGCCGCTGTAGTTGTGTCAACATCATTTAATGCATCTATACTATGATTAGCAAGACTGCTCGTAGTAGTTGGTGTACCCGTAAAATTATTATAATCTAAGTAATATGACCCTGTTTGTCCATCTAATGTTTCTATAAAATTAGAGTCTGCCTGTAGTTGGGCATATCTTGCATCAACTCTCGCCTGAGTATAGTAAAGGTTGTTTGTTCCTTCTGCCAAATCATCTGTATCATGGTTAGCAATACTAGAAACTGTTCCTGTTACTGTACCGGTTACTGCTCCTGATATCGTAGTTGCGTTTAAAGTTGTGAAAGTACCAGCGGCAGGTGTAGTTGCGCCGATTACTGTGGCGTCTATATTTCCTGGACCATTGATATCTATGTCTGCAAATGTTGATAGACCCATAGAGGTAACATTACCAGATAAATCACCAGTAAATGCACCAATCACATTAGTTGTAGTAAGTACATTTGCTACAAGGTCTGCACTTGCAGAGCCAACTTTTAATTCGAATTTGTCGGCAGTTTCATTCCAAAGAATAGATGCGTTATCACTTGTTCCTCTTTCAATTTCGATACCACCATTTTCTGTTGGTGTACCGGTTACATTTGAATTGACGAGGAGTATGTTGTCAGCAATCGTTACAGTTTCGGACTCTACTACAGTTTGAGTTCCGGAAACAGTCAGATTACCATCAATTTTTAGTGTACCATTTTTAGGTTTGATTACGGCATTACTTGCGCCGTTATCTAAAATTAATGTTTCGCCTTTGAGAAATAATTTATCACCAAATTTAATCTGTTCTGCCATTGTATTCTTCCAAAAAAATAAACTTTATAATGTTAATTGTATTTATCTTTATAGCAGGCAAACGGGCAATAAAAAAGCCACCCGAAGGTGGCTTTCTATATTCAATTTATAATATAATAAAATATTATAGGAATGAAAGGTTTGACATAGCAATTTTTGAAACATAGTCAGCCGCATTACCAAGTGATGATGCAGTGTTGTTTAGTTCAACATAACCATAACGAGTCATGAATGATACTACTGGCTCAAAAGTGCCTGGGTCAACCACAACGCCTGATGACATTAATGGAACGTACGGGCAATAGAACGCAGCCGCGTCAATTTCGCCTTGACCTTTATAACCAAGAAGTACTGGTGTAGCATCGTTGGCATAAGTGTTTACGTAAATACGCATAGTACCGTTTAGAGTACCAACAAACTTAGTGTTTGTAGGTGCTTCGAAAGTACCTTCAGTAGTACGAGCAAATGCTGATGTAGTTGCTGACTGTAGCACTGTAAGTGCCGCAGGTGAAACAACTGCCCAGTTTGCCGCGCCTCTACGAGTGCGTTGTGCAATTAAGTTTGCTTCTCTGTTCATCATAGTTGCAAGTGCCGCATGTTCGTCACCAACAAATGTTGGAGTACCTGTTGCTTGAGTCTGGTCATATGACGCAGAACCTGTTGCTAGGTTACCTAATGATGTTAAGATTTCTTGGTCAATTTCAGCAGTGATTTCCATAGCAAGTGCTGCCATGATTTCTGCTTCAACATCCAAACCGTGCATTGAATTAGCATCTTGTGCCGCTTCAAATGTCCAACGTGCTGATAACTTACGTGTCTTCGCTTCAACTGTTTGCTTTAACACTTGAATTGACATTTTGTTACCTGCATCGCCTTCCATTGACGAAGTAGACGCCGGAGCGTTTGTACCGTCGCCAGAATATGCTGTAGCAATATCAAAAGGTGATAGTGCTTCTGAACCTGCTGTAGTTGAACCTACAGTTTCAGCATATCTTACACGTAGTGTATGGATTTGTCCTACTGGACCAGTCATTGGTTGAACACCAATAATTTCGTTTGCAATTACAGTTGGCATAACACGTCTAATGATTGGTAAAATAACTTTGTTCAATGTAGCAATATTACCAGCCTGTGATGCACCTGCTGTAGCACTTTCTGTAAGTGCTGATTTTGTGTTTTCTAAAACTGAAGACATTACGTCACGTTTGTTACCTTCTAGACCGTCTAGTAAAGTTTCACGTGTAGTGTCCCAATTATTTCCTTCGAAAAGATTTTCCATCTTTCTCTCCTGTTTCTGGTTATTATTTAAGTCCAGCCAATTTCTTTAACTGGATTATATTGGCATCGCTACCCTGTGATGGTGACGCTGAAGTTACTACTTCTTCGTCTCTATCGCCAGTGTGTTCTGTTACTTTGCCTTCATTTAACGATTGTTTTGCCTCTGATGAGACTGTCTCATTCAAAACTGCAGGTAAATACTTCTTAAATGCAGATTTTAAATTAGTTGTTTTTACTGTTTCAAGTAAGTCAACCATTACTGTACGCTTTTCTTTGCCTAGAGGCGATAAAAGACTTTCCATGACCTTGTTTCGGTCCATTCTGTCTTCTAACACTTTCTTTGCAGTTTCAACGCTAGAAATGGCTTCTTCTTTTTCAGTAATTGTTGCTTCTAATTTAGCAATCTCGGATGCAGATTCTTCTAATTTTTTAGTAATCTTAGCAACTTCAGTACCTTCACTTAATTGTGAGGTCATAAATTCGCCTGCGAATGTTTCAAAAATTTTACGGCCAAACTCGTTTTCTTTAGCCGCTTGGATGTCCTCTTTAAGAACAGCCAATTCAGAACGTAAAGCAGTATCAATTGTCTTTTCGACCAATTCTGCTGAACGCTTGATAAATGAATTCTTAGTCTTATTAAGAATCTCTTTACCTTCTGCTACCATACGTACTTTAGTTTCCACTAAATCACGCTTATCATCGTGGAATTCCGCAAGTTCACGTGAAAGTTGTTTAACAACGAAATCTTTAGTTCTATCTAAATGTTCGTTAACTTTAGCACGGTCGTCACGTAATTCTTTAACTTCATTTGCTAATTGAGAAGTAATGAATTTTTCAAGGAGAGATGCATGTTCAGAAATTGCTTTCTTATATGCAACACGTTCTGCGATTAGGGCTTCACGGTCAGTTTTGAACTCATCCATTTCAGTTTTGATTGCTGATGAAAGCATGTTATCCATGGCTTCTACAATCACTGATTTGTCATGTTCGAACTTCTGTGCAAACTCTTCACGCAACTCGGCTGTTATCTCCTCTCTTGCTTCATTTATTTGTGCTTCCCAAGCCTCTGAAATTTGAGTAGAAACTTCTTCACTCAAAACATCAGACTCAAGAAGGCCAGCAAGGATTTCATTTTGTGCCATTGTTGGTTCTCCTTCTTCTATTAAAGTTTAAGTTCTCTTATGAACTTAACTATTTCTTTTGACAAGTACTTTTGTGCTGTCTTGTCGTGTTGAACACTCTGTGCTAACTTCCATGTATCAAAGCCGCCATTCATGTTCATTAATCCTTCGTATATTGCTTTTGGATATGCATCCGGGGCACTTGGCTGTGCCACAATATCAACCGTGATAATTTCATAATTGCTCACTTTGCCACTATTGTCAACTTCACCAGAACCACGAGACGAGACACCTAAAGTGGCACCTGATTCGATTAATGTTCTAATAATGTTGCCCATTGGCGTAGGAACAATTTTAAGTTTACCAAATCCGTCTGCACCGTCCATCCACATATTTTCAATAATGTGTGATACTCGGTCAACGTTGACTGTTAATTCAGGTGGATGGTCGCATTCGCCTAAAACTGGAAATCCTTCCTTAATTCTTTGTTGGACTGATTCCACTGCTTTTTGAATTTCGTTCACAGGATACATTCTTTGGTTAGCATTTTTGACGTTACCCTGTACAAAAATACCTTCCATAAACATATTCTTTTCACCTGACTCGTTCTCAACAATACGTGATTTAACGTTTGCTTGATTATGTGTATATTTTTCAATAAGAACTGTCATTGGTTTCTCCTAAAAAGATTTTATTACTTAGGCTTTTTTCGGCGCTGGCGCTTTTTTATTGCCAACTGTGTTTACATTACCTGTTTTCATATCTTCTGCTGATGCTGAACCGCCTGATGTGTTACCATCGTTTTGTCCAACTGGTGCCGCACCACTTTCGTCTGCGCCGCCATCTTTGGCTACTGGTGAAGAACCTTCTCCATCATCGCCTTCTTTAGCAGTTGCTGGAATAGTATACTCTTCCAACTTCTCTTCTTCTTCTTCGTCTAAGTCTTCAGATGCCGCTTCTTCAACTGGTTCATCAGTTTCTTCTGCTTCTTCGAAAGTTTCTTCAACTGACTCTTCCATTTCAGGCTCTTCGATATCTAAATCGATGCCGTCCATATCCATGTCTTCTTCGCCTTCATCTTCTGCATCATCTTCGCCAGACATAATTTTTTCAAATTCTGCTTCTAGGTCTGATAGTGCTGACTCTAAATCTTCAACTCTGTCTTCGATTTCTTCTTCCGGTGCTTCTTCATCACTCATTTCTAAGTCATCAACAGCCTCTTCATCAGAAACATCTTCGTCATCAAAGATTTCTTCATTTTCAATTTCGTCAGAATCTTCTTCGATATCATCTACCAAAGATTCGACTTCTTCTGATTCTTCAATTTCCTCAAGTTCTTCTTCTACAACGGTGTCGCTTTCGTTAAGAGAATCCTCATGGATTTGTCGTGCTTGTTCAACAACAAAGTCGTGTAAAAGCGATTCTGCTTTTGCATTTTCTTCGTTGATTAACAATTCTAGCACTTGTTCTAGTGTACTTCTGGACATTATAAGTCTCCTTATTAATCTTATTCATAGCCACAAGGTGCGGCGGTTATAGAAACGAACATATATCATACCATTTAGCAAGTAAAAGATATGATTTGTTTCATACACAAGTATTTATGGGAGTTATGCTCGTATATTGAAAATATACGGCAAAATGAGTGGTTTTGACGGTTTTAAAGAGGATGTTAAGATATTTAGTGAAATATTACTTTTTATAAAGTGATACTTAATTCTATTATTATCTTGTATATTATAAGTCTAGGCCGCCACCTGATGGTGCCTCTGAAGGTCCACCATACTGTTGTTTTACCTGTGCTTTTTCGGCACCTTTTTGGTATTTCCTATACTCTCTAATTTTTCTTAGTTTAGAAAGATGGGCAAGAGTCAAGCGAGTTTTACGTGTATCATCTAAATCGATACTTGTAAACTCGTCATCTTCTGGAGAATAATTTTCATTTATCTCAATATATTTCATTATACTTGCCCGTCTTTTAAAAAAATCTTAATACGATTACTGGTCATCTGACGATGCTACAGTCCAACCTTCACCAATAGTTGCTGAAGCCATATCTTTGATTTCTGCCCAAGCAGAATCAGACCATGTTCTAACAATATGAAGAGAATCGCCCGCTTCTGAAAGAGTAGATGTTGCAACTGCTGTACCTTCGGCTGTTGCTTCTTCGATTTTTGCTACTATAGCCGCGTCTTCTGTACAATCATTATGAAATGCTGTCATTAATGCATCCATATCAGCGTGTGATGTTCCACTATCATCAGTGATAGTTATTGTTTGTATTACTGCCATTTTATATTCTCCTTGAATAAACAATTATTAAAGAACGATTATTACGCCCCTCGCTTATTGTATTTATGTATTATCGTCAGAAATAGTATCTGTATCGCTGTTTTCTGCGCCAGAAATAGGAGATTCTGTTCCGGAAACATTATCATCCTCGTCATCTAAATCATCTGCATCAAATTCTGCACTGTCAAAGTCGCCACCTGCTGGTCCTGGAGATGCTCCAACACCTTTAAGCCCATCTTCACTTTGTGCGAGTGGGTCAGACAGGTCACGTTCTTCTTTCCACAGTGATGCATTTTCTAAGACTTCTTCTTCAGATAGTCCTAAGAAACGTTTCATTGCGAAACGTTTACTGATGTAATCTGCGCCTTCGATACTTGTAAATACGTTCATTGCCACTTGGTCTACTTCTGCTTGACGATACTTACCAAAGTTCTGAACAACGTTAAATGATAAGTCAAATGAACTACTTTC
>UPTG01001796.1_pt1 | contig 15452 bp, 14 predicted proteins | sample 2160121 | NCBI WGS metagenome assembly UPTG01 (sample SAMN06266255, study PRJEB28933) | marine metagenome | isolation source: Columbia River Estuary | place: USA:Columbia River Estuary, USA | collected 2014-07-27
TAGCTATAAACTTACCTTGTATAATTGCTGATCTATAATCACTCACTTTAAGTACTATCTTCTTTTTAATATAACCCTCTAAATTTGGGAAAAAATCATCAAACTGACCAATATATCCATACAATCTAGGATTCATACCTGCAGAAAAAATAACAGAAGAAGCTAAATTACTTTTAGCGTATCCTCTTAGTGCAGCGTGTGCATCATTATATTCAACTGATAATTCTTCATTTTTAAAAAAATTAGTCTTATCTACTTTTGTCATAATATTAACATCAATACTACCAATAGATAAATTTTCATTTAACCAATCTTTTAAGTCGTCATAATTAAAGACATTTTCAGTAATAGTGAAAAAATCTTTTTTAAGTTGAGAGCTATTAGGAAGCAGTGTAAAGTATTTTGTAATCTCTTCAAATTTATCTTTTGTAAATAATGTAAATTCTTCAAATTTTTTGGATGACAAATCATTAATGAGATTTAGATATGATGTTATTCGATCTGCTCTATGATCTTTAGATGATTTAAGAATCTCAGTATAAGGATAACCATACTGTTCGCTATATAATTTTCTTAATCGCTCAAGTAGCACATCATCAACAATAGAAATAACTGAATCAATTCCGTACTGGGCAACTTTTAATGGGGTATCAGCTGTAAAAGCTGTTCCCATAACGGGTATATGAAATGTATGTGTATTATTCATCAATTTTTTTATACTGCACAAAGATATATTAACTTAACTAAGAAATAACAAATTGAACAGTATTTCTACTTTTTTGTTCAAGTAACACCTTATTATCCTTAGTGATAAATTTTATAGAGTCATCAGTATAATGACGAATAGTATATAGAGTAAGTGAGGTGTTATAAAAAACACTAAAATTCTTAGATAAATCTTTAATAAATTTTGGAACTTTGTATTTGTCATTATCAATACAAATAGAAAAACTTACTGCAGAATTCTGCATTAAATTCAATCTAATATTATACTTTGACATTAGTGAAAATATCCAACTTAAATGTTCTTCAATAATAAAGGATAAATCGTTATCTGATATGGAAACTAAAACCTGGTTTTCTTTCACAATATATGAAGGGATCTTTTTAGCTTTTTCTGTGTCATTAATTAAAGTTCCTATATTATCAAGCTTTATAAATGAACGCACTTGCAATGGAATGGATTTCTTTTGTAATGGCTGTATTGTTTTAGGATGAATCACTTTTGCACCATAAAATGCTAGCTCAATTGCTTCAGTAAAAGAAATATTATCTAAAAGATGAGTTTTACTAAAGAATCTAGGATCTGCATTTAACACTCCATCAACATCTTTCCAAATAGTAACACCACTTGCGTCAAGAGAATAAGCTAAAATTGCAGCAGTAAAATCAGATCCCTCCCTACCTAATGTAGTAGTGAAATTTTCTGAAGTACAACCAATAAAACCCTGAGTAATCACTGGAAAATCAACTATTTTTTCTTTTATAGAAATATCCGTAAAGTCCCAATCAATAATGGCATTCTGATGTTGATTGTCAGTTTTTATACAATCTCTAGCGTCTATGAAAATATTTGAAAAATCATTAATCTTAAGAAAAGAACTCAGAATATTTGATGACAATAATTCTCCTACAGATACTATCTGATCATAATCATATGAAAAATTAGTATTTGGCTCCTCCTCAAGAACCCAATCTATCTCAATAAATAAATTTTCAACAATATTATAAATTTCATTATCTAATGGGAAAAGCTCTTTAATAATATTATAGTGAATTTGTTTTACCTCATTAAACTTATCATCTATTAATGAACTCTTACTAACATATAACTCTACTAATTCTTCTAATAAATTTGTAATCTTACCTATAGCAGAAAAAACAATAACAATATTGTCTTTTTTATAATTTGAAAGTATTTTGGCTACATTAATTATAGATTGAGCATCTTTAATAGAGGCCCCTCCAAATTTTAATATTTGAATCATAAAAATTGAATATTTATGAAACAAAGTTAACAATTGTTTTTTCATATAATTAAGTAAAATATTAGATATTTGCACTATATGAAAATTGCATTATTAACCTCGGGTGGAATAGCTCCTTGCCTATCAGCTTCGGTGGGAAGACTTGCTGAAAATTATTTAGAAAACTACCCCGAAGCAGAAATTATAGGATATTTAAATGGGTATAAAGGATTACTTTTAGGAAACAGCATTAAATTTACTAAAAAAATTAAAACCAAAATTTCTAACTTTTATTCTTTTGGAGGAAGTCCATTAGGTAATAGTAGAGTCAAACTCACAAATATTCAAGACTGTATTAATAAAAATTATATTAACAGGGGCGAAGATCCACTAAAAATAGCTGCAGATCAATTAGTAAAAGATGGAGTTACAATTTTACATACAATTGGGGGGGATGACACAAATACTACAGCTTCAGATTTGTCTAATTTTCTCAAAAAAAATAACTATAACTTGACAGTTGTTGGACTACCCAAAACAATAGATAATGACGTTTATCCTATAACTCAAACTTTAGGAGCATGGACAGCGGCTGAACAAGGGGCAATATTTTTCGAAAATATAGTTAATGAAAATACAACAAGCGATAGACAATTAATAATTCACGAAGTAATGGGGAGACATTGTGGGTGGCTTACAGCAGCAACTGCATTTGAGTATAGAAAAAGATTAGAGAATCTTCAATTTATAGAGGAACTAAATATTATTAAAGAAAAATGGGACATCCATTCAATTTTAATACCAGAAAAAGAAATAGATTTTGATTTAGAATGTAAAAGATTAAATAACATAATGAACAAATATGATTGTGTGAATATTTTTTTAAGTGAAGGAGCTGGACAACAATTAATTATAGACGAAAAAACTAAAAACGGCGAACATATTGAAAGAGATGCTTTTGGACATGTTAGGCTAGATGACTTAAATCCTGGAAAATGGTTTGCAAAAGAATTTTCAAAAAGACTTTCTGCTAATAAAGTTTTAATTCAGAAAAGCGGATACTTTAGTCGATCTGCAAAGCCAAATCTAAAAGATCTCGAATTAATCATAAAATGTGCTGATAAGGCTGTTGAAAGTGCTGTCAAAGGAATTAGCGGGGTTGTGGGATGGGATGAAGAAAACAACAATACTTTAACAACAATAAAATTTAATCGAATCAAAGGAGGAAAACCATTTGACACCAATCAAGCATGGTATACTAAAATGCTAACAGAAATTAAAAATATTTAAACCAAAGCTTTATTAATACATCAATTCTAAAATATTTTGAGCAATCAAAAACCATACAGGAAATTGAAAATGTATTAAAATCTGAAATAAAAAAAATTAATTTTAAAGGCAATATTGGATCCTCTCTTGCTTTTTATTCAGCTGTAGTTATTCAAAAATCAACAAATCCAAATTTATTTATTTTTAGCAATAAAGAGGAGGCTTCATATTTTATAAATGATTTGGAAAACATAATAAACAAAGAAGTTTATTTTTTCCCAGCTTCATATAGGAGAGCGTACCAAATTGAAGAAACTGATAATGCTAATATTTTATTAAGATCAGAGGTTCTGAATAAATTAAATAATAAAAAAAACCCTGTAATTATAACTTATTCTGAAGCATTATCAGAAAAAGTAATTAGCCGAAAAGAATTAAAAAGACAAACAATTTCAATCAGGCAAAAAGAATTAAAAGAAATTCAAGATTTTGAAAATGAACTTATAAGTCACAAGTTTGAATCTGTAAATTTTGTTACTGACCCAGGACAATACTCTATTAGAGGAGGTATTGTAGATGTTTTCTCATATGCAAATGAATTTCCTTTCAGAATAGAGTTTTTTGATGATGAAATTGAAAGCATTAGAAGCTTTGACATAAATAGTCAACTATCTTTAGATATTAAAAAGAAAATTTCAATTGTTCCTAATACTGAAGCAAAAAAACTAACAGAAACTCAAGTAAGCTTAATAGAGTATTTACATAAAAACTCACATGTCTGGATAAAGGATGTAAATTTTACTAGCGAGATTTTAAATGACTATTATCAAAAATCAGTAAATAAATACACAAAAATTCACTTCTACATTCAAAATATCTACTATCAATTTAGAATGAGTATCAAAGAATTCTTTGCCTTTTCGGTGATAAAACCTACAGTAATAGAATTTCTCAAAAGCAAAGGAGATTTCGAATACCTGCTACCAAAGTACAAAAAGCCTTTTAGGGGTCATATCTAGCGTGATGAAGAATCTTCACATCGTCAGAATTAAGGCCTAGATAAAAATGCGCGAAATAAATCTCAAGGTAATAGAGAAAAAGCTCTTGGTAATTTCCGCTCTGGAAAAACAAGAGTGCTTGTGGCAACTGATATTGCTGCTCGTGGTCTAGATATTGAACAGCTACCTCAGGTGGTCAATTTTGATCTGCCCAATGTATCTGAAGACTATGTGCATCGTATTGGGCGTACCGGTCGTGCTGGACAAACGGGTAAAGCAATTTCTTTAGTCAGCGCTGATGAAGTCGATCTTTTGTCCGATATTGAGCGCTTAATACAGCAGCTTTTGCCACGCGAAGACGTCGAAGGCTATGAGCCCAAGCATGCTCTTCCAGAAACTACATTAAGAGCGCCAGTTAAGCCTAACAAGCCAAGAAAGGCGCTTAACCGTGAAACCGGCGCAGGTAACAAAAGCAGACATAGTAAAAAATCTGGCGATGATAATCGCTCAGGTTATGGTCAGGGCCCTAAGCCGGGAACCAAACGCAAAAGCGGTGGACGCAATCAGACTGCAAAAGCCACAGAGGCTGGTAGTAGCGATTCAGGTAAGCCATCATATTCGCAACGCAAATCATCTACCAAAGGCAAGCCAGGATCAGGATCAGGGTCAGGTAAATCACCCTACGGTTCTGGTGGCGGTAAACGCAGTGGCGGAAATAGCTTTGGTGGTAATCGATCTGGCTCAGACAGACGCGGCAATCGATAAACACTTTTACTTGGCTCATCACTTTTGGGTGAGCTCTGTTCGAAACCCTAATTTAGAGAAGACAACTTAATGTTTGAATTTCAGCTAAGCAAAGTAGCAACCTTTAAGAATGACCTACTATCTGGTCTTACTGTTGCCCTAGCGTTGGTTCCTGAAGCAGTGGCATTTGCCTTTGTAGCTGGTGTAGCGCCGCTAGTAGGTCTGTATGCCGCCTTTATGGTGGGTCTTATCACTGCAGTGATTGGCGGTCGCCCGGGTATGATTAGTGGTGCTACCGGTGCCTTAGCAGTAGTTATGGTTTCTTTAGTGGCACAGCATGGTGTTGAATACCTGTTTATCACTGTGGTACTCATGGGTATCCTGCAAATTGCTGCAGGTATTTTCAAATTAGGTAAATTTATTCGTATGGTACCCCACCCAGTAATGCTGGGCTTTGTTAACGGTTTGGCGATTGTTATTTTCCTAGCGCAGCTGGGTCAGTTTGGCGAAGCCGGTCAGCCGGGTTGGTTAGAGGGCACCTTCATGCAGGGTACTATTGTGGATGTAGCCTGGTTGCAGGGCAGTGCTATGAGCATGCTACTGGGATTAGTCCTGTTAACGATGTTGATTATTTATTTCCTACCTAAAATCACTAGAGCCATTCCATCCTCACTGGCGGCTATCTTGGTGGTAACAGGCCTAGTATTAGGTTTTGACCTAGATACTAAAGTAGTAGGTGATGTTGCTTCAATCAGCGGCGGCTTACCCTCTTTCCATATTCCAATGGTTCCGTTTACCTTCGAAACATTGATGATAATTCTGCCTTATTCGATTATTTTGGCGGCCATTGGGTTGATCGAGTCATTACTGACATTACGTCTTATTGATGAAATTACTGAAACTCGTGGTCGTGGTAACAAAGAATGTATCGGTCAGGGCGTGGCTAATACTGTGACGGGTTTATTTGGCGGTATGGGTGGTTGTGCCATGATCGGGCAAAGCATGATTAACGTGAATTCTGGTGGACGTGGACGTCTCTCGGGTATCAGTGCAGCATTGTTTTTGTTGTTATTTATATTAGTTGCATCGCCACTCATTGAACAGATTCCACTGGCAGCACTCATCGGTGTGATGTTTATTGTGGTCATAGGTACCTTTGAGTGGTCTAGCTTTAGAATTATCGGCAAGGTGCCCAAAACTGACGCGCTAATTTTAGTCTTAGTTTCTGGTGTTACGGTAGCTACAGATTTAGCGGTAGCAGTGATTGTGGGTGTGATTGTTTCTGCCCTAGTTTTCGCTTGGCAGCATGCCAAGTATATTCGTATTGAAGCCAGAGAAGATCATAAGGGCTCAACGGTCTATGCAGTAACAGGCCCACTATTTTTTGGTTCGGTTACCTCATTTTTAGAGCGCTTTGATCCCAAGGCTGATAATGATGATGTGGTAATTGATTTTGCTCGTTCGCGGGTTGCTGATCACTCGGGTCTCGAGGCCATAGATACTTTGGCTGAGCGATACCTTAAGGCCGGAAAAAATCTACATTTAGTTCACCTGAGTGAAGAATGTCGCAGACTGTTGACCAAGGCGGGTAATCTGGTTGAAGTTAACGTGATCGAAGATCCAAAATACTTTGTGGCAGACGACAGTCTGGCATAATTATTAAAAAAACTGCCATTTCTGCACTAGTGGCGACTTGAAATTTGGTTTTTTGCCCTTACCTAGATAACAGAGGCAAAAATACTTGCCAAAGATTAGGTTTAACTAGGAGAGATGGCAGAAATGACAGCAAAGTCCAAAAGCAAAGCAGAAACCATGGGTTTCCAAACTGAAGCAAAACAACTGCTTCAGTTAATGATTCATTCTTTATATTCCAACAAAGAAATCTTCTTACGCGAATTAATTTCTAATGCATCCGATGCAACTGACAAGTTGCGTGTTGAAGCCCTAGAAAACAGCGCGCTATACGAAAGTGATGGCGAGCTTAGAATTAGAATTGCGGTCAATGAAGAGGCTAAAACCATTGAGATTTCTGACAATGGTATTGGTATGTCAAAAGATGAGGTTATTGCTAACCTAGGTACCATTGCCAAATCGGGTACTTCTGAATTTCTTAAAAACCTTACCGGTGACCAAAAGAAAGATTCCCAATTAATCGGTCAGTTTGGTGTGGGTTTCTATTCTTCATTCATCGTAGCCAAGCAGGTTGTGGTAGAAAGCCGACGTGCGGGTGAGGCAGCTAACGAAGCGGTGCGCTGGACCTCTGAGGGTGAAGCTGACTTTAAGGTTGAGTCCATTGAAAAAGCCGATCGCGGAACCAGTATCACATTGATTCTAAAAGATGATGAGCAAGAGTTTGCCAATAACTGGCGCCTGCGTAGCATTATCAAAAAATACTCTGATCATATTGCTATTCCCGTGCAGATGGAAAAAATTCAGCCACCAGCAGGAGAGGGTGAAGAGCCAAAAGCTGATCAAGCACCTGAATGGGAAGCCATCAACGATGCCCAAGCCTTGTGGACAAAATCACGAAGCGAAGTGAGTGATGATGAGTACAATGAATTCTACCGTCATATATCCCATGATTTTGCGGAACCATTAAGTTGGAGCCACAACCGCGTAGAGGGCAAGCACGAGTATACGAGCTTGCTGTATATTCCCGGTATGGCACCAATGGACCTTTATCAGCGCGAAGCGGCAAGAGGTTTAAAACTGTATATCAAGCGCACCTTTATTATGGATGACGCCGAGCAGTTCTTACCTATGTACCTGCGTTTTGTGAAAGGCGTATTGGACAGTGCCGACCTTCCTTTGAATGTGTCTCGTGAAATACTGCAGAGCACACCGATGGTTGATAGTATTCGCTCAGCCTTAACTAAGCGTATCTTAGATATGCTGGCTAAAATGGCAAAAAGTGAACCCGAAAAGTATGCGACATTCTGGAATCAGTTTGGTGCAGTTCTTAAAGAAGGGCCCAGCGAAGATAATGGCAACAGCGAAAAAATTGCCAAATTATTCAGATTTGCCAGCTCAACCAGCGAGGGAACTGATCCATCAGTTAGCCTAACTGATTATATTGAGCGCATGAAAGAGGGTCAGGACAAAATTTACTATGTGACCGGCGACAGTCATTCAGTGGTTGCTAACAGCCCCTATTTAGAAGTGTTCCGCAAGCATGGCATTGAAGTGATACTAATGTCTGATCGTATTGATGAGTGGATGATGGGCTATTTAACAGAGTTTGATGGCAAATCCTTCCAAGATGTCGCTCGTGGTGATCTCGATCTAAGCGCTATTATTGGTGAAGACGACAAGACAGATAAAGACAGCAAGTCTAAGACCAAAAAGAAAGATCAAACGGCTGAAGATGCATTGCTAGAGCGCGTTAAAGGCCTATTAGAGACCAAGGTTGAAGCGGTTAAAAGCACCAGTCGCCTAACTACTTCACCGGCCTGTTTAGTGGTGGGGCAGGATGATATGGGTGAGCAGATGCGAAAAATCATGCAGGCGGCAGGTCAGGCAGTGCCAGAAACCAAACCTATACTAGAGCTTAATATGGAACATCCCCTGGTGGCTAAGCTAGTGGGCGAAAAAGACGATGAAAATGCAGGGCGTCTAGCCTCGGTGTTATTCGACCAAGCAGCACTATCAGCTGGCAGGCAGTTAGAGAACCCCGCTCAGTTTGTGCAGGAACTCAACAAGCTGATGTTCCAATAAGATGTCTAAATTAAAAAAGCGCTCTAGATAGGGCGCTTTTTTTATATCAAGGCTGACATCCACTGTTGCACTACCTATAATGCAATGCATAAAGCCAAAGGCCTTGCTGGAGAATACGCAGTTGGAAAATACGAATAAGCTAAAAATAGCAGTGTTGGGTGGTGGTAGTTTTGGTACTGCAATTGCCAATATGGTGGCAGTGAATAACTACTCAGTGACCCTGTGGATGCGCAGTGAAGACGGTCTGAAACAGATACAGGAAACCGGTGAAAATTCAAATTACCTGCCTGGGTATCAGTTAAGCAAATCGCTCAATTTAACCAACGACCTAAATCAAGCCTTAGAGCAGGTCGATGTGGTGTTTTTTGCCGTGCCCAGTAGTTCATTTCGGCAGTTGGCGCGCAAAGCCCAGCCACTGTTGTCTGCGGATACCCTTTTGATTAGTACCGCCAAAGGTATTGAGGCTGATAGCTTTATGCTACCGAGCCAAATCCTCGAACAAGAGATACCCCAGTGTGAAGTGGGTGTTATCAGTGGTCCTAATTTGGCCGCAGAAATTGCCCAGTTCCAAATTACTGCCACGGTAATTGCCAGTGAATCAGAGGTGCTCTGTGCAAGAGTTCAAGAATTACTGGCGTCTAACTATTTTCGAGTTTACGCCAACCATGATCGCTATGGTGTAGAGTTAGGTGGAGCCCTTAAAAATATTTATGCCATTGTTTCGGGTATAGCCGAGTCAATGAATGCAGGACAGAACACTAAGAGTGTGGTGTTAACCCGAAGCCTAGCGGAAATGAGTCGGTTTGCCGCAAAATTAGGTGCAAACCCCCTAACCTTTTTAGGTTTAAGTGGTGTAGGTGATTTGTATGTAACCTGTACCTCACCCTTAAGTCGCAATTTCCGTATTGGTACAGCCCTAGGTCGCGGTGAGACATTAGAGCAGGCTATCGCCTCTGTAGGGCAAATTGCCGAGGGTGTAAATACCACAAAATTAGTCAAACAAAAGTCTGAAGAACTTGGCATATACATGCCCCTAGCTTCAGGCTTATACTCGACAATGTTCGAGGGTCTCTCGATTGTAGAATCATTGAAAACAATGATGCTAGCAGAACAAAACACAGATGTTGAATTTACGGTGAAAGCAAATGATTAATGGAAATATGTCCCTAACAAATGTAGATACATGGATAAGACTCGCCTATATGGTGCTGTTTGCAGTATTGGTAATGGCCGCTCGCCTAGTGGTAAGCATAGTGGTGGTTGTGCAGTTTGCACTGGTACTGGTTTTTGGTAAGGATAACGAAAATCTACGCAACTTAGGGCAGGGCTTGGGTAAGTGGGTTTATCAAGCCATTATGTTTTTAACCTTTAACAGCAATGACAAGCCATTTCCCTTTGACGAATGGCCAGTGTTAGATGCCACAGAGGGCTACTCAGTGGCTTCGCCAGAAGAGGTTGAGGACGTTGAATTTGTCGAAGCAGAACATGACGATATTCCATCCTTTACTGCGGGTGATTCAGCGGCAGAAAAAGACAATAGTAAATAATTCATCTACCCTTAAAGATCTGAATGGAGCTTTATTTCCTGCGTCATGGCGATGCAGAAAATAACTTTCCCGATAGCCAAAGACAGTTATCGGATCAGGGGCGACAGCAGGTAATTGAGCAGGCCAAGCAGCATAGACAGAGCTTGGCCAACCTAGAATCTGTAATAACCAGTCCACTTATTCGCGCATACCAAACCGCTGAGCTTGTTATGTCGCAGGCATCAATTCGCTGTCGGCCACAGATAACGGACTGCCTATTACCCAATGCTCAGATTGCAGGGGTTGAGCAACTACTAGAAAACAATAACAGCCAGAGAATACTGCTAGTGGGTCATCTGCCACTGTTGGATCAGCTCATAAATTATTTTGTTGGAGACAGCGTTGCTCGAATGGCAACTGCAAGCCTGGCATCGCTATCGATGAACCATGCGTATAGAGGTCTCGCTACATTAAACTGGATACATCATGCCAATTGAATTTGTACAGCACCGCACCTTTGAATCCAATGGGGTTCAGCTCGCCGCCAAAGAATGGGGTACCCCAGAGGGTAAGCCCGTTATTGCTTTGCATGGCTGGCTAGATAATGCCAATAGCTTCGATAAGATGCTGCCCTTTTTAGAGGGTATGCATGTGATTGCTGTGGATATGGCGGGGCATAGTCAAAGTGGCTTTCGCTCAGCCGATTCCGGTTATGATATTTGGCAGGATATCGCCGACGTGCTGGCTATTTCTCAGCAGATGAACTGGGATAGCTTTGCATTACTGGGTCATTCACGAGGTGCTATCGTGTCTGCACTGGTGGCCGGTACCTTCCCTAAATTAGTCACCCATAGCCTGTTAATCGATAGCTATTTCCCGATTCCTAACAAGCCGGCTAACGCCGCGGCACAGTTAGCCAAGGCTATTACCGATAGTCAAAAATTTAGAGCCTTTTCACCCTCAGCCTTTAATACTATGGCCGATGCAGTCAATGCCCGAGTAAACGGCTTTGTGCCGCTTCAAGAAGCCGCCGCAGTGATTCTAGCTGAGCGCGGTGTGGTTGAGGTGGATGGCAAGTTTTCATGGCGCAATGATCAGCGACTCAAGGCATCGTCTATGGTGACCTTTACTAAAGACCAATGCGAAAGCTTTTTTACCGCTATTAAATGTCCGATTATGCTGATAAAGGCCGAAAGTGGTCTGTTATCTGGCCCTATACAGCCGCAACTATTGGACTGGGTGCCGCATATTGAAGTGGTTTCTATGGCAGGTTCGCACCATCTACATCTGGAAGATCAGGCCGAACAGGTGGCCCATAAGGCGCAACAATTTTTCGGATAAAGTTACGCCTGCAAATTCGCTAGTTTACGGGTTGTCTACTGATTGCCTAAGAGTGTCAAAAATTCAGTGCGAGTCGCTTGATCGGTACGGAAAGAACCCAACATAGCCGATGTTTTCATCGAAGAGTTTTGCTTCTCAACTCCGCGCATCATCATACACATATGCTTGGCTTCAACAATAACGCCCACACCAAGTGCACTAGTGGCTTCTTGAATAGTCGAAGCGATTTGCTGAGCCAGAGCTTCTTGAATTTGCAGGCGACGAGCAAACATATCAACGATACGCGCTACCTTAGATAAACCAATCACCTGTCCACTGGGGATATAGGCAACATGACATTTTCCGATAAAGGGTAAGAGGTGATGTTCGCAAAGAGAAAATAATTCGATATCTTTAACAATCACCATTTCTTCAGAATCAGAAGGGAAGAGTGCATCATTAATCACTTCCTTAAGATCCATATGGTAACCGCTAGTTAAGTATTCAAACGCCTTAGCAGCACGATCTGGAGTATCTAAAAGGCCAGGGCGTGTAACGTCTTCGCCAGTGCTTTGTATTATTTTTAGATATTCGTCTCTCATGTCTTACCCTCATTTTTTTATTGGTTACTGCGGGTACATTTTCCAATAAACTACAGACCATTGCTAGCGAGAAGGGTAAAATAGTTTGATAATAGTCGAATATTAGCCCAATAATTAAAGCCAACGAGGCAAAAAAGTGTCAACACCAACAAAAACCATTGGCGAAATGCTCGAATATGGCCAAATCCTATTTGAACAAAGTGATGTCTATTTTGGTCATGGAACAGATAATGCTTGGGATGAAGCGGTTTATCTCTTATCCCATGTGCTTGATTTACCCCCAGATGCAGATCGTTCATTGCTCGATAACAGTATTCCTGTAGCCGAGCAAAATAAAATTGAAGCGCTGTTTCAACGACGCATCAATGAGCGAGTTCCCGCGCCCTACATAACCAAACAGGCATGGTTTTGCTCCTTACCTTTTTATGTGGATGAGCGGGTTATCGTGCCGCGCTCACCAATCGCCGAGCTGGTTTACAACCAGTTTCAGCCCTGGTGTGGTAACGAGCCTCGCAAGGTTTTAGATCTTTGCACTGGCAGTGGCTGTATTGGCATCGCCTGCGCCTATGCCTTTGAGCAGGCACAGGTGGTACTCAGTGACATCTCCCAAGAAGCGCTAGAGGTCACCGATATTAATATTCAAAAGCACGATTTAAGTCACCGTGTAACGGCGATTGAATCGGATTTATTCTCAGGGTTTGATAGCAGTGCTAAAAACAGCTTTGATCTAATTGTCAGCAATCCGCCCTATGTGGATGCCGACGACCTAGCGCAGATGCCCGATGAATTTACCCATGAACCCGAATTAGCCCTAGCCTCGGGTGATGACGGGCTAGATTTTACCCGTCGGCTATTAAAGCAGGCCGCAGATTATCTGACGCCGCAGGGAGTGCTGGTAGTTGAAGTGGGTAACTCCTCAGTAGCACTGGATCGCGCATTCCCCGAAGTGCCCTTTACATGGCTAGAATTCAGCGAAGGTGATGCAGGGGTTTTTGTTCTAACCCATGAACAGTTACAGGTCTATGCCGCGAGTTTTAGCTAACAAAACTATGGATCATAGAGATGAATCATGGATAGGCTATGCAAAAGCACAGCTAATTTGCGTATAATCAATTTTTTAATTTAACTTAAAGCACTGAGAATCTTATGGCCGGCAATACCATTGGAAAATTATTTACCGTTACTAGCTTTGGCGAAAGCCATGGGCCTGCTATCGGGTGTATTGTTGATGGCTGCCCTCCAGGGCTAGAAATCAGTGCCGCTGATCTACAGCCGGATCTCGATCGTCGTAAACCTGGTCAGTCTAGATATACAACCCAACGCAAAGAAGATGACGAGGTGCAAATTCTCTCGGGTATTTTTGAGGGTAAAACCACCGGTACCGCCATTGGTATGATCATTAATAATAAAGATCAAAAATCCAAAGACTACGGCAATATAAAAGACCTATTTCGTCCGGCCCATGCCGATTACACCTATCACCAAAAATACGGTGAGCGTGATTACCGTGGGGGTGGACGTAGTTCCGCGCGCGAAACCGCCATGCGTGTCGCCGCCGGTGCGATTGCCAAAAAGTACCTCAAGCAACAGCTGGGTATTGATATCTTTGGTTATGTTTCTCAGTTGGGTCCTGTGATTCCTGAAAATTTCGATCGCGACGTGATCGAAACCAACCCATTCTTTTTTCCTGATGCCGGCAAGGTCGCTGATTTAGAAACCTATATGCAGGCACTGGGCAAAGAAGGTAATTCAGTGGGTGCAAAAGTTACTGTCGAAGCACGCAATATGCCTGTGGGCTTAGGCGAACCCGTATTTGATCGCCTTGATGCCGACATAGCTTATGCGCTGATGGGTATTAACGCCGTAAAGGGCGTAGAAATGGGTGCAGGTTTTGAAGTGGTCGCGCAAAAGGGTACTGAACACCGTGATGAAATCACCCCAGAGGGATTTTTATCCAATAATTCAGGGGGTGTTTTAGGCGGAATTTCATCGGGCCAAGATATTGTTGCTCATTTAGCGATTAAGCCAACCTCAAGTATTCGTCTGCCGGGTCAATCCATTGATAAGCACGGCAATGCCGCAGAAGTGGTAACCAAAGGGCGACATGATCCCTGTGTGGGTATTCGTGCTGTGCCGATTGCAGAGGCTATGCTCGCCATTACATTAATGGATCATTACCTGCGACATAGAGCACAAAATGCTGATGTAGAATCCGGCTTAGACCCCGTCTAAGCCTGTTGTTCTTTTGGCCTCTAAATTTTAGCATCCAGCTTACAGCGAATATACTCGCTGTGGCGGATATGCAGAAGGTCAGCAACCCGTCGAATAATATTCTCTTCGTGTTTATCGAGTTCACCATCAGCGTAAGCCACTTTCCACATAGAGGTCAGCAACTGAAGCTTGCCCTCTAGGTCGTAGTGATCGTTAATCTGCTTAGTAAACTGATACAGCGACGTAGCATCTTCAACCTCAGCTTTAGATAGGGTAATAAGCTCGTCCACCTGTTCTTTTGTGAGCTCAAGAATAGAGCAAAGGGTAGCGCTGATGGATTGCAGTTCTTGATTATCCATATGACCATCAATCACCATTACCTCGATTAGCAAGGCCGCCGTTGCTAGATGCTCTTCAGCGACCTTCTCTTGATCCGACTGTTGCTCTTTTTTAGCAAACAGCTGTTTGATCTTACTCAACATTAAGCGATATCTCGCAGCCAAGTTTCCAATTTATTTTGATCCTTCACAAAGCCGCGAATACCCTCAGCCAACTTTTCAGTGGCCATCGCATCTTCGTTCATTTCAAATCTAAACTTGCTCTCATTACCCTGAGTATAATTAATGCGCTTGCCGGTATTTTTTGGGTCAAGCTTGCGGGTAAGGGTGCCATAGTCTTCGCCTAGCGCGGAGAGTAGTTGAGGACTAATAGTTAAGCGGTCACAGCCCGCTAACTCAGTGATTTCTTCAATGTTTCTAAAGCTCGCGCCCATCACAATGGTGTTATAGCCAGTTTGCTTGTAATAGTTATAGATGCGAGTCACCGATTGAACACCGGGATCATCTTCTGGCTGATAATCATTAAGACCGGTATTAGCTTTGTACCAATCCAAAATACGACCCACAAAAGGCGAGATTAAAAAGGCACCGGCATCAGCTGCCGCGGCCGCCTGTGAAAAGCTAAACAAAAGCGTAAGGTTACAGTTAATACCTTCTTTTTCGAGCTGTTCTGCCGCACGAATACCTTCCCAAGTGGACGCCATTTTGATCAGTACACGGCTCTTATCAATACCGGCCTGTTCGTACAGCGCAATCAAACGAC
>UPTG01001799.1_pt1 | contig 15436 bp, 13 predicted proteins | sample 2160121 | NCBI WGS metagenome assembly UPTG01 (sample SAMN06266255, study PRJEB28933) | marine metagenome | isolation source: Columbia River Estuary | place: USA:Columbia River Estuary, USA | collected 2014-07-27
CCAAATATTGGTCTAATATCTTCACTTTCAGTATATGCTAGAGTTAATAGCCTTGGTTTTATAGAAACACCTTATAGACAGGTTAAAAATGGTAAGATTGATCTGAAAAATATAACATATTTATCCGCAGAGCAAGAAGAAAATAAACTAATTGCTCAGGCAAATATTGATTATGATAATACAGGAAAAATTAAAGCTGATAAAGTAATTGCAAGAGATCAAGCTGATTTTCCTGTTGTTTCACCTGATAATATAAATTATACAGATGTAGCTCCTAACCAAATAGCTTCTATATCGGCTTCGCTAATTCCATTTCTTGAACATGATGATGCTAACCGTGCATTAATGGGATCTAATATGATGCGTCAAGCTGTTCCTCTTTTAAAACCTGAATCACCAATTGTTGGTACTGGTTTAGAGAAATCTGTTGCTTCAGACTCAAGAGTATTAATTAATGCTGAAAGAGATGGATTGGTTGATTACGTTGATGCAAATAAGATTATTATTAAATACAAGTTGACTAGCGAAGAGAAATTATTAAGCTTTGATGATGATACAAAAGTATATGATCTTATCAAATTTCAAAAGACTAACCAAGGAACATGTATAAATTTAAAACCAATTGTATATAAAGGTGATCAAGTTTCGAAAGGACAGGTTCTATGTGAAGGTTATGCAACTCAAAAAGGTGAGTTAGCACTTGGTAGAAATCTTAAAGTAGCATTTATGCCATGGAAAGGGTATAATTTTGAAGATGCTATAGTAATTTCAGAAGAAGTTGTAAGAGAAGATATATTTACTTCTATTCACATAGATGAATATTCACTAGATGTAAGGGATACTAAACTTGGAACTGAAGAATTAACTGATGATATCCCAAATGTTAGTGAAGAAGCTACTAGTGAATTAGATGAAAATGGTATGATAAGAGTTGGTGCTGATGTAACAGCAGGAGATATTCTTATTGGTAAAATTACTCCTAAAGGAGAATCTGATCCTACACCGGAAGAGAAATTATTAAGAGCAATTTTTGGAGATAAAGCAGGAGACGTTAAAGATGCTTCACTTAAAGCTCCTCCTTCGCTTAATGGTATTGTAATTGATAAAAAATTATTTGTTAGATCTCTAAAAGATAAACGAACAAGATCACAAGATAAAGTTGATCTAGAATTACTTAAAACTAAGTATGAAAAAATTCTTGAAGATCATAGACTAAAGCTAGTTGAAAAAGTATCATCTCTTGTTGTTGGTAAAACTTGTCAAGGAGTTTTTAATGACTTAGGTGATGAAGTTTTAGTTAAAGGAAAGAAATTTTCAAATAAAATGTTATCTAATGTCGAGGACTACACTCATCTTACTAAGGGAGTATGGACTACATCTGATGATATAAATGCACTAGTATCAACACTTCTTCACAACTATAGAATTCAAGAAAATGACATTCAAGGTTCACTAAGAAGAGAAAAATTCACTATAAGTGTTGGTGATGAACTTCCTCCTGGTATAAAAAAACTTGCTAAAGTTTACATTGCAAAGAAAAGAAAGCTAAAAGTTGGAGACAAAATGGCTGGTAGACATGGTAACAAAGGTATTGTTGCTAGAATTGTTAGGCAAGAAGATATGCCTTTCTTAGAGGATGGAACTCCAGTTGATATTGTTCTAAATCCTTTAGGTGTTCCTTCTAGGATGAACATTGGTCAGATTTATGAGACTGTTCTTGGCTGGGCAGGTAAACAACTTGGTAGAAAATTCTCTACTCCAATTTTTGATGGAGCAACTTTAGATGAAATAAATGAGCTTACTGATGAGGCAGGTGTTCCAAGATTTGGACATACTTACCTCTATGATGGAGGAACAGGTGAAAAATTTGATCAAGCTGCAACAGTGGGTGTAATTTACATGCTTAAACTAGGTCATATGGTTGATGATAAGATGCACTCTAGATCAATTGGACCTTATAGTTTAATTACTCAACAACCACTTGGTGGTAAAGCACAATTTGGTGGACAAAGATTTGGTGAGATGGAAGTTTGGGCACTGGAAGCATACGGAGCTTCAAGTGCACTGCAAGAAATTTTAACTATTAAATCAGATGACGTAATAGGTAGAGCTAAAGCTTATGAGTCAATTGTAAAAGGTGAAAATCTCCCTGAAGCAGGCCTTCCGGAATCATTCAATGTATTAATGCATGAATTAAAAGGTCTTGGTTTAGATATTCGATTAGAAGAAAAATAAATTACAAATAAAAATGGCAAAAAATAACGAATTATTGACGCAAAAAAGATTTAATACCATTTCAATTGGTCTTTCATCTCCTGAAGTAATACTTGGTAACTCAAGAGGAGAAGTTCTCAAGCCAGAAACTATTAATTATAGAACTCACAAACCTGAAAGAGATGGTCTCTTTTGTGAAAGGATTTTTGGACCTGTAAAAGATTATGAATGTGCTTGTGGTAAATACAAGAGAATTAGATATAAGGGTATTGTATGTGATAGATGTGGAGTTGAAGTAACTGAAAAAAAAGTAAGAAGAGATAGAGTAGGTCATATTAATTTGGTCGTCCCTGTTGCTCATATTTGGTATTTTAAATCATTGCCAAATAAGATTGGATATCTTCTAGGTTTACCATCTAAAAAGCTTGACATGATAATATATTATGAAAGATATGTTGTCATTCAGCCAGGTGAAGCAAAAAATGCTGCAGAAGCCATGGCATTAATTGAGCAAGTCGATCCCGCAGTGGTATTACTCGATATTGAAATGCCCGGAGAAACCGGTATTCAACTCGCAGAAAGAGTGGGTAATCTAGATCAGCCGCCAGCAATTATCTTTACGACTGCCTACGACCAATATGCCTTAGAGGCCTTTGATCACTCAGCGGCGGGGTATTTAGTTAAACCAGTCAACCGTGAAAAGTTATCCCACATATTAGAAAAAGCGCAAACCTTGAATAAGGCACAGTTGGCCGCTTTAGATGGCATTGCTGGGCAAGCATTAGCTCCAGCGCAGCCATCACAGTCATCACAAGCGAAGCATATTAGCGTACACAGTCATCGCGGTATTGACCTGATCGAAATAGAGTCTATCCGATGCTTTGTTGCCGACAGTAAATACATTACCGTTCAGGGCACGAAAGGTGAGTGTTTAATGGACGGAACGTTAAAGCAATTAGAAACAGATTTTGCGCCACGATTTATCCGCATCCACCGCAATGCGTTAATATCTGCCGAACACATTACTGGGCTGGAGCGTACAGTAGAGGGGCATTATCGTGTTTGCTTAAAAGGGGTCGATTGTCAGCCTATCGTTAGCCGGCGGCATGCCAAAAAGGTAAAGGATTTTCTTGATGCGTTGTAAATAACACAGCCTTTTTTCATAATTGGCGTAGTTGGGCGTACCTTGTGACGACTACGTTGATATAATAGTATTTATTCGCATAAACTCCCTTCATCATCAGCGTCATCATAAAGAGATTGTCATGTCCTCAAGTTCGCCGTCTGCCAATAACAGTATAAAGAATACGATCACCATCGCCACTCGCAAAAGTCCATTGGCACTGTGGCAAGCAGAGTATGTGAAAGCGCGTTTAGAGGCTCTACATCCAGAGGTGACGGTAGAATTGCTACCCATGACCAGCCGTGGCGACCACATTTTAGATGTGCCTCTTGCCAAGGTCGGTGGTAAGGGCTTATTTGTGAAAGAGTTAGAACACTCTTTATTGAATGGTGAAGCCGATATTGCGGTACATTCAATGAAAGACGTACCCATGGAATTTCCAGAAGGCTTAGGGCTTTCCGTTATTTGTGAGCGAGAAGATCCGCGCGATGCTTTTGTTTCAGAAAAATATGCCTCCTTTGCCGATTTACCACAAGGCGCAGTGGTGGGTACGTCGAGCTTACGCCGCCAGTGTCAACTGCTTGAGCAACGTCCCGATTTGCAAATTACTTTTTTGCGGGGGAACGTCAATACGCGATTACGTAAATTAGATGAGGGCGAATATGATGCAATTATCCTCGCCGCAGCAGGGCTGGTGCGCTTAAAAATGGCCGACCGTATTGCCGAATACTTAGCGCCAGAGTTATGCTTACCCGCTGGCGGACAAGGCGCAGTAGGTATTGAGTGTCGTGACGATGATGAACAAGTCAAAACATGGCTAGCACCATTAAACGACCCCATAACTCACGAATGTGTCGCTGCAGAGCGCGCGATGAATCGTCGTTTAGAAGGCGGTTGCCAAGTGCCCATTGCCAGCTATGCCATTCACTCGGCCGATGGCAAACAGCTGTGGCTACGCGGTTTGGTCGGTAGTCCTGATGGTAAAATAATGTTGGAAGATGAAGTGACCGGTGCGCCTGATCAAGCGGATGATTTGGGGGTGAAATTGGCTGAGCGCCTGCTAGACAAAGGCGCAGAGACTATTTTGCGCGCAGTCTATGCCGAGGCAGCTGAGTGATAGCTGAGCAATGTTTATCTGCTTGTCATCTATTAGTGGTACGCCCGCAGACGCAGGGCCAGCAGTGGGCAAAAAAATTAGCAGCGATGGGTGCAACGGTTAGTCTCCAGCCCATGATGAATATCGTCCCGCTCAGGGATGAAGCATCAGAGCGCGACATCATCAACCATATTTTAGGGTTTGCCGAATATAAAAAAGTTATTTTTATCAGCCAAAACGCCGTCACCTATGGCATGCAATGGCTAGATCGATATTGGCCACAATTGCCCATCGATATAGAATTTTTTGCGATTGGAAAAGCTACTGCAGCATTGTTAGAAGAGCAGATGCAAGCAGGCGTTTTACATTATTCGCCAGAGCAGGCGATGAATAGCGAGGCCTTGTTAGCGCATCCAAAGTTGCAAAATATAGCTGACGAAAAAATCCTCATTTTTCGTGGCAAAAACGGGCGTGAGTATTTGGCCGAACAATTAATGGCGCGAGCTGCAATAGTGGCGTATTGTGACTTGTATGAACGCCAATCGCCTTCAAAAAACATCACTTTGGATGATGAGTTTCGCTGTACAAAAAAGCAGGCTATATTGGCCGTGCACAGTGGAGAAACGTTAAATAATGTGTGCGAAAACATAAGCGCTGAAGATATGAAATGGTTGAAGCAAAAAGCTATTTTATTGCCCGGCGAACGGGTCGCTGAGATGGCTCGCCAAGCAGGTTTTGTTCATGTGATCACTGCAGAGAACGCCACTCATGAGAGCATGGTGGCGGCGTTGCTGGCATATACCAATAAATACATATAACGCGTTCATTGTGTTGAGAGTGGCTGTGTAACATTTGAGACCGCAATAGAAATAACATTACGACGGATATAAGAGTAATAATTATGACGGATAAAAAACCGACATCCACGAAAAATACATCTGATGATAAACAAGTAGATGATAATACAGTCGATAAGCCATCAAAAAGTAAGGTGGAAAATAAAAGTGCGACCCCGAAAAACCATACAACAGAAAGCGTAGTACAGCAAAAAACGCCTACCAAAAAAATACCCAAAAATAACGTTCAAAAAGATAGCGTTTCAAAAAACAAACTATCAAAAGAGCATTCACCCAAAAAAATAGATCAGCGTCCTATTGGTCGCCGTACATTAGCGAAAACAATAATCTATGTGTTGTGTGTGTTTGTGTTACTCGTGCTTATCGGTGCAGTCGCTTATGGCCTTTGGAAATTTTGGCAAGTGCAAGATGCGCGTATCATTTCGGCACAGCAACAGCAATCTGGTTTGTCTGCAACAGTAGATAAAAATACTAATCAGTTGCAACAGCAGTTGTCGAACCAGAAAAAACAATTGTCATTATTTATTCAGCAATCAAATAAAGAGCAGCAATTGCTTCAGCAGCGATTGGATGCTCAGCTAGCTAAAATAAATACCCTAAGTGGTGTGAGTCGTGATGGCTGGATGTTAGAAGAAGCGCGACATTTATTACGTCTTGCTAATCAACGCCAGCTAACGGGCAGTAATGTGTCAGGTATCGTTGGCCTGTTAGAAGCAGCAGATAATTTATTGCGAGAAATTGACTTGCCAGATTTGTTTCCTATTCGTGAACAAATTCAAAACGATTTGATCGCCTTAAAAATTGCTCCATCAGTTGATAGAGAAGGTATTTACTTACAGTTAAATTCATTAATCAGCCAAGTGCAAAGCTTACCTCCCGCACCGCTTACTTTATCATTAAAAGAAAAGTCGGCTAGCAGAGAAAGTGAAAGCAGAGAAAGTGCAGAGATTACAAAAAGTAACGCATCGTTATTAGATGGCACTAAAGAAGAAAAAACACTTTGGCAAAAAATCACTTCTAGTGTGACCTCTGCTTTTGGGTCACTGGATAACTATGTGCGCATTACTAACCATAGCTCAAAAATTGAGCCTATATTGTCCGATTCGAAACATATTATTAGCAAAGAAAATCTAAGATTAATGTTAGAGCAGGCGCAAACGGCATTATTGCGTGAAGAGTCGATTGTTTATCAAGTAAGCATAGAAAAAGCGACTGTATGGTTAGATAAGTACTATGGTCATTACCCAGAAAAAAACGCTATGATTGCATTGCTGGATGAATTAAAAACGCAAACAATACTTGTGCAATTGCCAAACGTATCATCTTCATTATATACGTTAAGCCAATATATAGATTCTCATCACCAGATCGACGATGGTGATAAAAATACGTTGGGTGCTGAACAAGAAAGTTTGTCTAAAGAAAAGCCCTCTGTAAATACTGTGTCCGATAAGCCTTCGTTGGAGCCGATGAAATGAAAAAAGCTTTAATTGGTTTTTGCATTGTTCTCGTCGCTATTGCCTTTTTCATTTATTTGATTCAGCAAGAAAACAGCTATTTCTTGCTTGTGTTAGGTGATACCAGTATAGAAATGAATTTTTGGTTTGCTGTAGGCGTTCTTCTACTGGCATTATTTTTGGTTTGGTTGTGTGTCACGATGATTAATCGTAGCGCTAAAAAAGTGTATGCAGTTCATCAAAAAATTATTGGCAGAAGTGAAAAAAAAGCCCAGTTAAAAACGACGCAAGGGTTGATTGCGTTTATTGAAGGTGATTGGTCGTTAGCACATAAAAAGTTAGTGCTCTCCGCTAGACATGTTTCCTCGCCCATCATTAACTATTTGGCTGCTGCACGCTGCGCTTATGAAGTGGGTGAAGAACAAGAGGCGTTGAAATTATTGTATAAAGCGGAAAAAGCGCCGGGTAATAATGAACTGGCTATTTCTTTGACTCAAGCCAGGATGCAACTTTCAAACAAACAGTATGAGCAGGCATTAGCAACTCTGTCGCGTGCAGAAAAGATAAACCCTGCGCACAAAGTGGTACTTAGTTTACAAAAATCTGTTTATTATGCATTGAGTGATTGGTCAGCATTGAAAAGATTACTGCCTATATTGCATGAAAAAAATATTGGTACATTGGAGGAGCGTTACTATTTAGAGCAAACCTTATGTCAAGCAACGGTGAAAGATAATATAGAAAAAAACAGTGCTCTGAGTAACGAGCAACGAGCATCGTTGTTAGAAGGCTGCGTGAATAACTTACCTGCGCATTTTAGAAAAGACAGCACTATTCTTACCCTTTATATTAATACGCTTATTGAGTTAAACGCTTATGATATCGCAGCTAAAGTATTGGCAAGAAATATAAATCGCGAGTGGAATGAATCGTGGGTCAAACAGTATGGTCTGTTAAATTACAGCGATGCTCAGGCAGCGTTAGTGCAAGCAGAAAGTTGGTTGAAACAAGAAACAAATAGCGCCGTCTTACACCTGACTTTAGGCCGTTTATGCTTGCAAAATAAACAGTGGGGAAGAGCTAAAGATTTCTTGTTGTCCAGCATAGCGATTAAACCCTTAGCAGAAAGCTACGCCGAACTTGCTAGATTGCAGCGTTATATGGGTGATGAGAAAGATAGTCAATTAACCTATCAGCAAGGTCTGACCGCCACAACGGCTAAATTGTTAGATTTGCCTGTACTATCTTAAAATTATACTCTTTATTTAGTTGAGTAGTTTATCAAACTTTGTGTTTGCAGCGTTAATATATCGCTGGGGATCCTTCTCCCATGTTTTTTGAATGCTGTTATTAAAGTTGAGATATAGTTTTTCGTCAATGATCGTCCAATTTTTAGGTTCGATCTTTACGAGCTGTCCTTTAAATACACCGTAAGCACAATAACCACCAAATTGCGGAGCATATTTTTCTGGGTTAGCAATAAATAAATCTAAATGTTTTTGCGATGAAAATTTCCATGTCGCCCCTTGCCATTGGGTCGTAAACACATCTGAACCCGCGATGGGTTTGCCTTGCGTAAAGTAAGCAACCGTATCTGTTCCGCGAATAGCTATACCTGAAGGTTCATAGCTAAAAAATCCTGACTTTTCTAGTGTATTGATTTTTTCATTGGCAAAACTGCTTGTTGTTGATAGTAACAATAATAATGCAGTTGCTGTGGCAAAAAATCGATGAGGAATAGACATAATAAAAAGTACCTAAATTGTGATAATGAAAAGTAACAGGTAGTAATACAAGACTCTTTTATTGCGTCATAGTTCCCAATGAATGGTTTAGAGGAAGTGTTAATAAAGTTGATTCTGCTAAATACATCAGTGATGACTTTTTTATCATCTTGAAATAAATGAGAAGGCATAGTTCTTTTATAATAAGTGGCTATAGTTCCATAATTGTAGGCATGTTTAAAAATACTCCTGAAACTACTTTGGTAAACACCATTCCTCAAAAATATATTCTTGATTTTGGGGCATTAATTGGCTGTTATCTAATTGATAATTCTTTTCGCTAAAGGAGATCGTATTAGTCGTATGGGTTTTATCGATAGTAATCACTGTAGACGTGCGCGTACCGTAATCGGGCAGGAGGATAAAAGCGGCAGACAATGCCTTTTCTCGTGGATAGCTGACACCTGTTTTAGGGAGTTGGTCGTCTGGGGCTAGTTGTTTGTTTTCTAAATAAACGCGTAATGCATCGTGTTTTTCTGGGTTTGTTTGTTGTGCAAAGTTCTCTTTTTGCGTGGTTTCTTCAACAAAGTTTTTTCCCGCTTTCACTTTTGGCCACTCAGTATTGAGCAGGTGATTGCTAAGGCCATATATGCCTTTATCTAAACGATGGTATTTTTTATTGGACAGGTTTTGCTTGTCTCTATTACTGCAATACCAAAGTGTTTGCTGACTCCGTGTGAATTCCCCTACTAATAAATTGAAACCACAATAGCGATACTGCTTGCTACTAATCTGCTCAAGGTAGGTTTCGGCATTCATGTTGCCCATTAAAAAATCACGGGTCAGATCACCACGAGACAAGGGGTTATCTACGACGACCGAAGGCTCTCGGACATTGGTAATGGCAGCAAAGCGGCCTGTTTTGGTGATACCCAACCACGTACCATTAGCCACTAAATCCCTACCTGCAAAGATATTGACATCGTCTTCCCAGCGGTGGGCGGCAGCGGTGGGACGCGCTAGAAATTCATCTCTATTGGCGGCGAGTTGCAGTGGTTGTGAGGAGTTGGGATCAAAGGAAAATAAAATGAGGCACATACAGCGTCTATACAATAAAAATGAATGGAGAGTAGTTAGGTCAACTCAGATGCTTGGTTGATCGCTAAGTTCCTTGTTGGTCGTTATTCTAGAGCTTATTTTTCTAGCCATCTGTTCTTATGGCTGTCTTTATCATAAGGCTCAATTAAGGCAGGCTTACAATGTAAACCTATTGTAGCAAACAAGGAAGCTACTATACCCTTAGTTTGAGGCGTTTAGCGATGAGCACATTATGATATGATGCCACATATTATTGACCTCGCTCGAGCGGTGGTCTGAGTATTCTTCACACAATATTTTCGGCTTTGCTTATGTTGAATTATCCCAATATCGACCCTGTTGCTATCTCCTTAGGGTCTCTCGATATCCATTGGTACGGCATTATGTATCTGCTTGCGTTTGCTGCAGCTTGGGGGTTGGCATACAGGAGAGCGGCTCGCACCGACTCACCGTTAAGATCCTCTCAAGTTGAAGATCTCATTGTATACGGCGCTTTAGGGGTAGTGCTAGGTGGTCGATTTGGTTATGTGATGTTTTATAATTTTGAAACATGGCTAGCTGACCCTTTGTGGTTATTCCGTATATGGGAAGGGGGGATGTCTTTTCATGGCGGTTTATTGGGTGTGATTGTTGCGATACTGCTTTATTGTCGACGGGTCAAAGCGTCATTTTTTTCGACTCTGGACTTTATTGCGCCTTTAGTGCCGTTAGGTTTGGGCTTTGGTCGCTTAGGGAATTTTATTGGTCAAGAATTGTGGGGGCGGGCAACCGATGTGTCATGGGGAATGATTTTTCCACGTGATCCAGAGCAGCTCGTACGCCATCCATCACAACTGTATCAAGCCTTTTTGGAAGGCGTGGTGCTCTTTGCTATCGTGTACTGGTTCTCTCGTAAGCCACGACCACGTTTGGCGGTAGGCGCTGTGTTTTTAATTTTCTACGGTATTTTCCGCTTTGCCGTTGAGTTTGTACGGCAACCAGACGATCATATTAAAACACTTGTATTTGGTTGGATGACGCGCGGGCAGTTATTAACGATCCCGATGATCGTAATAGGTGTTAGTGTACTTATATGGACATACACGACGTATAAGAAAACGGGTCATTCAACGCACAAAAAGAAACATAAGCACAAGCATAAACAAAAAGTAAGTGAAGAATAAAAGGTAACACATGAAAGCCTATTTAGATTTGTTAGACGATATATTATCCAATGGTGTGCAAAAGGGTGACCGTACCGGCACGGGAACGCTCTCGGTTTTTGGCCGTCAGTATCGCCATAATTTACAAGATGGCTTTCCTTTATTGACGACCAAAAAACTTCACTTCAAAAGTATCGCTAATGAACTGATTTGGTTTTTGAAAGGTGATACCAATACCCAGTGGCTAAAAGAAAACGGTGTATCTATTTGGGATGAGTGGGCAGATGAAAACGGCGATCTTGGGCCTTTATATGGTAAGCAGTGGACCGCATGGCCTACCAAAGACGGTGGCAGTATTAATCAAATTGATTACGTCGTGGATTGCTTAAAAAATAATCCCGATAGCCGCCGTATTTTATTCCATGGTTGGAATGTAGAGTACCTGCCGGACGAATCCGTCAGCCCGCAAGAAAATGTGAAACAAGGTCGTATGGCTTTACCGCCTTGTCATTTGCTATATCAATTTTATGTGGCGAACAATCGCTTGTCGGCACAATTGTATATTCGTAGCTCTGATTCATTTTTAGGTCTGCCATACAACACGGCAAGTCTTGCATTACTCGTACATATGTTGGCGCAACAATGTGATTTAGACGTAGGTGAAGTAATTGTGTCTACGGGCGATTCACATATTTACTCTAATCATCTAGAGCAAGTAAATACGCAATTATCTCGTGAGCCAAGAGCGCTGCCGCAACTCACTATCAAGCGTAAACCCGTTTCAATTTATGACTACACGTTCGACGATTTTGAAATAACTGGCTACGATGCACACCCAGCCATTAAAGCGCCGGTAGCGGTGTAAGTCGAAATAAAACACTCCCAGCAGTCATGCCGAACACGATTCGGTATCTATTTTGAGATGTAAGCAATGAGCATAACCCTTTCTATTATCGTCGCAATGGCAAACAACAACGCTATTGGTAAAGACAATCAACTACTTTGGCACTTGCCAGAAGACCTGCAATATTTCAAACGCACCTCCATGGGTAAACCGATAGTGATGGGGCGAAAAACGTTTGAATCCATTGGTCGTCCCCTGCCGGGCCGTTTAAATATTGTGATTACACGCCAACAAGACTGGCAGCATGATGGTGTAAAAGTCGTTCACAGCATCGACGATGCATTACGCCTAGCGGAAGCGCAATCGATGATTGATGGTGTAGATGAGGTGATGGTGATTGGTGGAGCAGAAATTTATAAAACGGCACTGCCACAAGCCGATAAATTATATATCACTAGAGTAGATGCGGAGATAGAAGGCGATGCATTTTTTCCAGAGATAGATTCGAGTGTATGGCAAGAAACCAATCGTGAAGGGTTTTTGGCTAGTGATTCGGCGCTAAAAACCAATACTTATGACTATGCGTTTTGTGTGTTGGATAAAGTAAGATGAAATGTGAGTGCCATTAATTGTTATTCCTTCATAACGAGTTAAACAATACTTTTGCACAAACACATGAAGTGCTTGTTGGCATTTTCTGAATAGATTCGATCTTCTATTTCTATTTTTTGATTAGGTAAAGCAAAGTGTTGCAATTGATCTAAGACTTTTTTGCATTCATAGATGTAATTGTTCATGTCTACTGGTACTTCTTTGTGGATGCCTAGAATCCCTTCCCAGCCGCTTGATACATTGTCTGTTGTTTCAGGATATATGCCTGCCTTCCTATTTAAGCTTAAAAACTTCCCAGCCCATGTAGCTAAAGGTTTAAGTGATTTAATTTCGCTAGCTTTACCAGTGACTCCTAAAGTATTGTATTCTTTAATGAGTTTGTTGAATTCCTCTATTAAAAAAATTAAATCTGACTTTTCATTATTGTCTCCTGTAGAAAAAAAGTTCATTGTTTGTGTATTGTTTTTCGGAAAAAGACGTATATATAAACCCTCTTTATTTCTTATTGATAGCTGGTTGTCATTTTCTAGCTCCGTCAATATTCGTATAAATTCATTTTTGTGATCAAGATAGTTTTTGAACGTATGTTGATTGAGCATTAATTCGATTTGCTTGGATGCTAAGTTTATTTGTAAGTTTGTTTGGTTGCTCCTATGCACCACAGCAAAGAATGCTGCATACGCTACGGTTGCAGACATGATTTTTATGGGGGCGTCAATCAATGTTAGGAAGAATGAAAAGCATTCTGGCTCTAGACAAGAGTGTAGCTTGCTGCTGCTTAATATAAATAAAGCTGCTGCTAAAGATATACAAGCTCCTATAATAAGTGGCAAAGTAAACCAAGAGTTATTCAGTAAACTTTTTGTGTCTAAACTCTCGCTCATTATTTTTGGTAAGTCGCTAGGTTCGTTTTTCATTGCTAGCCTGTCTTTTGAATAAGTCCCTCAAAAACTCCGGCGCTAAATCTGCACCATTTGGCCATACAATGGTCTCTAATTCAGGGTCTATTGAGACTTTTTTGAATTCGTCAATTTTTTTCAGCGGCTCAAACATGACCCCGTTGAGATTGTTGGCAAGATCTATTTCGCCAGCAATGCCATCGTCAAATGATACCCAGATTCTAAATTCTTCTACGTGATGTACTGACTTTATATGTAGCATGACACTATTCCAGTGGTGCAATAGAGTTCAGGGGTTCGCCTCGTCGTGCTCTTTCCCAATTCTCTTGAAGTTCATGTTGATGTTGCTGCATCCACTCTTGTACAAACTTTCTTGCTCTTGCGGGCAGCTCTCCTTCGATAACGTCTTTGTTAAAGTTGAAGATGGCTTCATAGCCTGCATATTTTGCATGAATGTGTGGAGGGTTGTGATCATTAAAATACATAATGATAAGAATTCCATAAAAACGACTGATGACTGGCATATTCGATCCTTGAATTGCTGTTTTGGCACTAAACGAGTGTTAGATTATCGCATTTTCACTTTATTGCAAAGCACGCTTGATTTTCTGGCGACTTTTACTCTGGAATAAAAAAGGCTTGTTAATTACTTAACAAGCCTTTTTAGTGTGTATCAATTAATGGGTTAGTTTAATCCAACAATGACAAATCTCTCACCGCACCCTTATCTGCACTGGTCACAAATTTTGCGTAGGCTTTTAATGCTGCAGTGATTTTTCTTGGGCGGTCTTTTGCTGGCTTCCAGCCTTTTTTGTCTTGCTCTACACGGCGAGCGGCAAGTTCTTCGTCGCTGAGTAATACATTAATAGTGCGATTAGGAATGTCGATTTTAATCTTATCGCCATTTTCTAATAAACCAATCGCGCCACCGGCAGCCGCTTCGGGTGATACGTGTCCGATAGATAAGCCAGAGGTACCGCCAGAAAAACGACCATCGGTTAATAGGGCGCATGCTTTTCCTAAACCTTTCGATTTAATGTAGCTTGTTGGGTAAAGCATTTCTTGCATGCCGGGGCCACCGCGAGGGCCTTCGTATCGAACGATGACGATATCGCCTGCGACCACTTTATCTGCCAGAATATTTTCTACGGCTTCATCTTGTGATTCCACTACGTGGGCAGTACCTTCAAAAACGAGTATGTCTTCATCAACGCCTGCGGTTTTGACCACGCAGCCATCTAGTGCGATATTACCGTAAAGTACGGCAAGGCCACCTTCTAAACTGAAGCTATGTTCGAGTGAGCGAATGCAGCCATTTTCACGGTCGGCATCTAGTGTTGGCCAGCGTGTGCTTTGACTAAAAGCGGTTTGTGTTGGAATACCGGCTGGACCTGCTTTAAAGAAGTGCATCACCTCTGGACTTGGGTTACGCATAATATCCCATTTGTCTAAGGCTTCTTTTAGCGTCGCGCTATGAACGGTGGGTATGGAAGTATCGATTAAACCGGCGCGATCCAGTTCGCCCAAAATAGCCATAATACCACCGGCACGATGCACGTCTTCAACGTGATATTCCGGTGTGTTTGGAGCAACTTTACATAGCTGTGGCACTTTATGGCTAAGCGCGTCGATGTCTTTCATGGTGAAATTCATTTCAGCTTCTTGCGCGGCGGCTAAAAAGTGCAAAATAGTATTGGTGGAACCACCCATCGCAATATCCAAACACATGGCATTTTGAAACGCGTTGTAGCTGGCGATACTGCGTGGCAATACGGCCTCATTATCATTTTCATAATAGTCTCGAGTAATGCTGACAATGCGGCGTCCGGCTTCTTTAAACAGTTGTTCGCGATCGGCGTGTGTGGCAAGTGTCGTACCATTACCCGGTAAACTTAAGCCTAGAGCTTCAGTAAGGCAGTTCATGGAGTTGGCGGTAAACATACCAGAGCAAGAGCCACAGGTTGGGCAAGCAGAACGCTCATACTCAGCAACCTTTTCATCACTTGCAGTTTCATCGGCAGCGATGACCATAGCGTCCACAAGATCAAGATTATGATCAGCTAATTTAGTTTTCCCTGCTTCCATTGGTCCGCCGGAAACAAAAATTACTGGAATATTAAGGCGCATAGCGGCCATTAACATGCCTGGGGTGATTTTGTCGCAGTTAGAGATGCAGACTAAGGCATCCGCACAGTGTGCGTTCACCATATATTCTACCGAGTCAGCAATAACATCTCGCGATGGCAATGAATAGAGCATGCCATCGTGGCCCATAGCAATACCATCATCTACAGCGATAGTATGAAACTCGCGGGCAATACCGCCAGCCTTGGCAACTTCACCGGCTACTAAGTCACCCATATCCTTCAA
>UPTG01001803.1_pt1 | contig 15426 bp, 14 predicted proteins | sample 2160121 | NCBI WGS metagenome assembly UPTG01 (sample SAMN06266255, study PRJEB28933) | marine metagenome | isolation source: Columbia River Estuary | place: USA:Columbia River Estuary, USA | collected 2014-07-27
CTAATTCACCTATTATGGATAAAACTCTACCAGGATAAAACTGAGTAGGGTGAGCAGTAAATACAATACGCACGCTAAAGTCTTTTAGAAACTGACCTATCTCATCATGTTCTTTTTTCGTTTTAATCTGATTCAGAAAATCGGTGAGTCCTAGGTATTCACCAAGATCTTGAATCTTAGTGAAAGCAGCATCTTCAACGCTGTCATACAACACAATTTCGCGCTCAACGTATTGAATAACACGCAACATGAAATCTTGTTGGTCTTGAACTGTTTTAAGTTCTGTGTTCTTTTCAAAAAACTCATCTAAGATGTCTAGTGGTTCTTTGCCGTGTTTCAAACTTTCATCGCAGAAATGCGACAGCAACGGAATCAACATACCGATGTTTCGCACCTTGCGGTAGGGCAGGTTTAAAAACAGTGTGTTATACAGTTTATACTTGTTGTTGACAGATTTCTCGAATTCTTCGAGACGTTTGTTTGAATACATAAAACGGGATACTAATAATACGTTGCAATGGACTTTTTGAAAATGCAAAATACAAAGCAAACTCGAATTTTGAATAAGAAGATTTAGGCTAAAATTCTAGATTTATGACAAAATACCGTGTAAGCGGCAGATAGTTTTGTATTGAATTCTGAATATAAGTAAGTACGGCATAAATGCACATATTTAGCCTTCCACTATTTTGTTAATCCAGCATCAACTTATCAAGTCCCGTTAAGTACATGGCATATATATCGTAAGGATTTAATACTTGGGAATTCGTTACTTCAACTGTTCCATAATATTTAGTAACGGAGCGAAGCTTTTTAAAGTCTTTTAGCACAACTTTTTTTTGCCATATTTTTACTTTGTTTTCATCAAATACTTTTGCGGTTATTTGAAGTTTTGGTTTTAACTTTGATTTCTTGTTCGCTGTAATAACACTCGTTCCACCAGATGAATAGAGTTGCACAGAAAGAGAAATATATCGTGTGCTTGCAGGGCATGCCTTTTTGCCTATGCTAAAAGTGTTAAAAGGCAATCCTTCAAGGTCACCAAACACACCAACAGAGCCAAAGTTTTCACCCTTTTTGTTTTTGCGATAACAGCATTTTACTGGCATTCCAAGTTTAGCCGCAAATCGTTCTTCGGTTTTTTGCGTTATAGAATCAATTAATTGTTGCGGCATCGCTTCGCTTTCAGACCATCCCGAAAACCATGTTCTTGATTTATCTTCTGTTTTAGAATAATCGGTAAGTTCTTGATCTACGTTGAATAAAAAATAATAAACCGAACCCGATTGTGCAATTAGCAGATTACTGCATAGAATTAAAATAAAAAGAAGTAGGTTGTTTTTCATATGGATTTTGATTTGAATAGAAATTTAATTGAAAAAGATAATATTGATTTGAAGTTCTCGATTTAATCATTTGTTTTAATTGTCCATTAACTTGCGCATTTCCTAAGTTTTTTATCTGCTTTTTTAGTAGTTTTTTTGATTATTGATAGAGGTAGAAGCAATTTAGTTCGATCGTTGGATTTACAAACTTTATGCCAGAATGCTAGTTTTTCGACAAAATAAAACTGACAGATTAAAATATTTGTGCTTAATTATTTTTGGCTTATTATTCTAAACCAATGACTTGCATTGACATTGATAAAAACAAGTGAAAGCTTTTTCAATCTTGATGTTTTAGGCAAATAGATGATTAATAGAGTGAGAAAGTTTACTAGTTGGCTATAAAAGTCGATTAGAGTTATCTAAAGCTAGAATAGAAAAATAGTGTAAGTTTTTTCGTTTAGGGTACATTTAATATTATAACATTTAGGTTTACTATGACTTTGAGGTAATGTTAAACACAAATCAAATGCGTAGGCAGATGAAGAAGGTATACGCTAAAATATAACCTGCGGTGATTGCTTCGTTTTTGAGCTTTGAAGAATAAATTTTCGCGCTGATGGCGCTGCGAGAAAAAATGTCTGCAAGAGTTGGGTTAGAAACTGAAGGTGTACCTGATGATTGGTACAAGGCCATTGCCATAACTCGTTTCAGTTCTTAATTCTCCGGAAGACCCATCATAATAGACAGAGTTTGAGATTACATTTTCCCTATTGGAAATATTCTGAATGTCTAAACTAATTCGACTACTGGTTTTCTTCTTATTCCATTGGTAGTTGATGCCAAAATCAATTCTCCAATAAGCCTGAGATTGTTCTGTGAAAAGAGGGTCGTAAATAACCCTTTGCTGATTAATCGAACGGGGAATATTAATTGTGGAATATCTCTGACCTCCAGACGTGTTGAACCGGATATTTAAACTAAGTGTATTGGTTTTTTTACTGCCAAGTACGAATTCCTTTCCAATCAATAAATTGAATACATAATTTTGATTGAAACGCGTGTTGAACCAATCCGAATCTGTCACTTTGTAGTTAGACTGAAAAAGCGATAAAGTGCTAAAGTAATAGAGCCCTTTTTGAAGCGATTGGTCAAAAGTAAATTCAATACCATAATTCCTGCCTATTCCCTGATTGGTGAAGTTGAGGTTAGGATCCTCTAATGATTCAAATACAGTTTGATTATTGATAACTGCTGTTTTGGTAGCTGTATCAACAACAAGATCATAGAGATACTGATAATAAACTTCTGTTTTTAGATGTATACTTTCAGTAATTTCCCAGTCATGCCCCATCACGACCTGCAATGATTTGGATAGGTTAAGGTTTCTATTGGGCTGATTTTCTGTTGAATTGGTTAGCGCATAAGTAGATAAACGCATGGCGCGGCTATGCAAGCCTGTGCCAATATTTATTCTATGTTTTTCGTTTAGGTCATAATTAAATGCTAAGCGAGGTTCAAGAGATGTTTTATTCGTAAATGAATATGAATAGTAATGGAGTCCAAAAATGCTCGAAAGCCTATTGCTTATGCGGTATTTTCCTTGTGAATAAAGTTGAACAACATTGGATTGGCTCTTTAAGAGTACTGTTTTATCCACATTCTCAACATCTTCCATGATTTCACTCACAATGAAACCTGTCTTAAGGGTAAATTTCTTTGTGAACTTAGTGTTGACAAAAGAGGTAAAGCGCAAAGCCTCAGCCTTGTCATCAGATTGCTTAATAAATACTTGGTTCACGTCACCATAAGAATCATCCAATAGGGTTCTTTGTTGCGTATAACCGATGGAACTTTGCAAAAATGACTTGTTGTTCAGCGCCAGCGTGTGTTTGATTCCAGCTATGGTTGTGGAGGAACCGATGTAAGTGTCAAAACCACCAGTGTCGTCTTTAAACGAATTGCTTCCATAAAGTCCAAAGAGAGTAAAAGTGCCGTGCCTTTTAGTTGAAAGATTAATATTAAAATTTAGGTCCTGATAACTTGTGGTTCCTCCAGAAAATTCTAATCCCATTGCTTCTAAAATAGCCAATGTGGAATAGCGGTAATTTACCAGATATGATGAATTACTTTTATTTCCAATGGGCCCTTCAGTCATAATGCCAAGTCCAAGGGCCCCTAAGTCTAAAGTAGTTTCTCGTTTATACGCATTTCCGGTTCGAGATCTTAGATCGAAAACACCTCCCGTAGCATTACCATATTCTGCAGGATAGGCAGAGGTGAAAAAATCTGAGGTAGCCAGAACATTTGAACTTAGCATACTTACAGCTCCACCTGTACCTGGATATGTAGCAAAGTGATTGGGGTTGGGTATCTCTATACCTTCTAATCTCCATAGAGTAGTATTGGGAGAGTTGCCTCTTACGACAATCTCATTTGACAAATCTCCACCAGTTGAGCTAACACCTGCAAAGTTGAGTACCTGTCTGGCGGGATCTCCAAAGGACCCTGCATAGCGATTGGCTTCTTCCATATTTAGTGACTTAGCACTAACGCTTGCCATAGAGTTGACAGTTCTTTCTCGAGTCTCTGCTGTAACGATCACTTCCTCGAGTTCATTGCTTACTTGCCGCAGTTCAATTTGAAGAATGATTTCCCTTCCTGCCGTAACTTTCACGTTCGAGATGGTTTTACTCTCATATCCAATTGAAGAGATGGAGAAACTTTGCTGGCCGATTGGTACATTTTGTAAAACGAAGTTGCCATCTATATCCGAGGTAGTGCCAATTGTTGAGGAACCTTGTATTAATCTTATCCCTGCAAATGCAAGCGGTTGTTTCGAATCTAAATCGATTATTCTTCCTCTAACCGTCTGCTGCGCAAAGGAAGAGATTGATATCAATAATAAAAAAGTAAGAAATATTCGAGAGTAAAGCCTTGTGGGTGTTGGCGCTAATCCTTGACTACAGCTTTTAATTTCTGGAGCGGCACTTGAGACATGACTGGCTGCTCGAACACTAAAATTGTTGTTTGCGCTACCTGTAACTGTTGTTTGTGAGTAAAGAATAATTTTTAAAAATATATCTGTCATTGTAATATTTAAATCGCTAAGAAACACTTGCTGATATTAAAAGAAACTAGGGGCTAAACGATGCACAAAACTCGTCTTAACCCAAGCGTAATAATTTCATACATAGGCATTAATTATTGACATGCAAACTAATTTTTTAAGTAGATTTTTCAAAATTTTTGATGTGTGTGAATCGGAAAAAAGACTTCGTAAATCAGCAGAGAAGAGAACGTTTTGGCTATGCGCAGTATCCCGAAGGGAATGGCGTATAGGCTTTGTTAGACACTGGATGTTTTTAGTTTAATTTTCGGTATTCCGTTGGATTCATGCCAACTTTGCTTTTGAATAATTTGCTAAAATGCTGAGGGTAATCAAACCCCAAATCAAAAGCGATCTCGCTAATAGGCGAGTTTGAATTTAGTAATGTATTTTTTGCTTTTTCAATTAAATAAGAAGAGATGTGGTCTTTGGCACCTCTTCCTGTTTCTATTTTTAATAAGTCGCTTAAATAGGAACCGGACATATGCATAGCTTCTCCACATTGTTTAACCGAAGGCACTCCCTTTTCGGATAAATCTGAAGATGAAAAATAACTTTGCAAGTATTGTTCGAATTTACTCACGAGGTCTTTGTTTTGGTTGGTTCTTGTGTAGAACTGCCTATCATAATATCTGTAGCTATATTTTAAAATACTCTCAAGGTTCTGAATAATTATATCTTGAGAGTGCTTATCTATATTTAGATTTAACTCTAAATCTATTTTTTTTACTAGTTCTAAAAGTGACTGTTTTTCCACATCAGATAGATGGAGAGCTTCATTAGTATCATAGTTAAAAAATGAATAGTTTTCGATTTCCTTCCCTAGTTCTGATCTTCGAATCAAATCTGGGTGAAACATGATTGTCCATCCTGAATCATCAAGTTCTTCAATCGGATCAGCAAATGATGCTACTTGTTTTGGAGCCAGAAAAACTAGTGTTCCGTCAGCGAAGTCGTATGAATTCTTACCATATTGAAAGGTTGTTCCTTCTATTTTTCCTTTCATTGAAATTAGATAAAGGTCACTAGTCAGCTTTATGTTTTCAAAGTCAAAATCAATCTCGGGCCACTTCCTTATTATGGTTATTAATGGATGTTTGGGAGATTCCAAACCAAGCATTTGGTGTACTTCATTAATAGTTTTAACACAATAAATCTCTTTCATATGATTGCTTTTACTAATTCTGCTAGACCCTATTATACCAACTTTATATTAATAATACCCTTATATTATCATATAAAGTTGGTAAAGTTTTCATTTCTTTCCTTTTAATATTGAACACCAGTTAATTGTTCTGATAAATCCCATAGGCGTTTTGCATTTGTCAGATTGTGTGACATTTTACTTGACTGAACTAATTCAGGAAACCCTCTAACTTGCATAAATCCCCCAGGCCCATAATAATCACCAGATTTAGCATTTACATCTGTAGCTGCTCTTAGGGTGGACAGAACACCCTTTTCTACAGGAAGAAATAATAAATTCATAAAAATATTAAAAATTCCTGAGTGCCTTGCCAAATTGGTTTTTGTACCACCCGGATGTGCCGTAACTACCAAAGGAGGATTTTTAACATTTTCTAATCTTCTCTTTAATTCATAGGAGAAATACAAGTTTGCTAGCTTGCTATCACTGTATGCTTTACTTGTATCGTACTTCCTTTTTTCCCAGTTAATATCTGTAAAGTCTATATTACCCTGGTTATGCGCTACACTAGAAGTAGATACAATCCGCGCGTTTTTTGTGTTCAGCAATAAAGGCATTAGAAGACCCGTTAATGCAAAAGGACCTAAATGATTCGTACCCATTTGAATTTCAAAACCATTTTTTGTTTTAGAGTATGGACACATCATTATGCCTGCATTATTTATAAGAATGTCTAGTTTTTTGTAATCTTCTAAAACTCCTTTTGCAAAGGAAGAAATAGAATCCAAACTACCTAAATCAAGGTCTCTTATATCTATTTTGACATTTGCATATTCTTTACGAATCTCCGATACTACCATTTCAGCTTTCTGAGTATTTCTAACTGCCATTATTACAGTGGCATTTTTCTTTGCAAGAACTCTTGTAGCCTCTTTTCCTAGGCCGCTTGTTGCACCTGTTATAATTATTGTTTTACCTTTCTGTTCATTAATGTTCTGAACTCCCCACTTTTTATTTTTCATTATTATTGATTTTTTTTTCGCAAAAGTTTTTTAAATCCTTATTCATAATGTTATAACGCTCTGCCATATTTGATTTGACTTTCTTCGTCATCAGAAAAGGGCTTAACATTCCTGTCATTGTTTCATAATGGATTAGATGAGTTCCCTTTCCTTCATTTGTTGGTTCAAAAACAAATACATGTTCGGCTTTGATCAGAATTCCTTTATTAATTCCCCAAATAAAAACTTTTTTATTGTTTACGGAAACAACTGGATTTAGAGGGAATTTTTGGGGATCATTTTTTTTTCCAAAATCTGATGTTAAACCCAGTTTTGGTTTAGATTCAATGAGATTGATATCACCACTTAAAATTTCGATTTTGGGAAATACTTTACACCATTTAGACCATTGATCAAATTCTAGAAATATCTTTTTGACCTTCTCAGGGGAAGCGTTAATATCTATTTCAGTATAAACTGTTCGTTTGCCTTTCACTTCATCTATACTCTTTACATAGTCATAACTTTTTTGTGCGAAAACTGATTGTGACATTATGAAGAAATTAATTATTAATAAAACGTTTTTCACTTTACCATGATTTAAATTATTTATGGCGTAAAGTTCTAATTAGCCTGTGAAAAAGATGTATAGAAATCGCTGAAGGTTGAATATATTTCGCTAATTTTTATCTTGTGCCTACCGGTCTTGTGTATGAGTAGTAGCGGATTTCTACTCACTAACTTTTCAGTTTTGCACTAACCTTTGTTTTATATTTATTCGTTTGTTATGCCACTTAAACTGCTATTACTTATACACCGTGTTACAGCCAGTTTTTATTAGTTAGTTCAATTGTAAAGCAACATTCCATAAATCAAAATCGCCACTATAATATTTAAGTGAATTGCCACAGTGAACAATCACAGTTTCTTTATGAGGGATAATATAAATATTCTGTCCAAGATTTCCATTTGCATAGAAATTGAATGTACCGTCTTTATTTACATGACCCCACCATTGATAGTTATAGTAAATTCTTTTCTCACCTCTTCCAAACCATTTTGGGTATATATCTCTAGAAATTGATTTGTTTTCTCTGGTTGATTCAAGAACCCAATTTTTTGATATAATCTGATTGCCATTCCAATTTCCTTCATTGAGCATAAGCTGACCAAAACGTGCATAATCAATAGCTCGGGCAATCAAACGACTTGGCATATATTCAAAATTCGATTTTTTGCTATCTACAGAGAAAAGCGCATTATATTCCATTATTCTTGACCACAGTTTCTGCTCCAAATAATTGGATACAGTTACGTTAGTAGCTCTTTCAAGAATCAAACCCAAATAGCTTGTATTGTAATTAGAATATTGAAAATCTTTTCCTGGTTCAGATGAAATTTCTACATTTTCAAGTAGCAACTTTCGAACATTAGGGTGATAATAGCCAACTGCTTCATCATGCCAAGGAGAATGAATATTAGTAAAAGGTATGAGGCTTTTATTGTATTCAAGTCCAGAACGCATTTCAAGTAAATCTTTGATAGAAATTTTTCTAAAGCTTTGATCACGCTCCAAAAGTTCAGGAATATAATTTGTTATTGGATCTTCTATACTTTTGATTAGACCATCATCAATAGCAGCTCCTATTAAAATCGATATAAACGACTTTGCCATAGATTGAGAGTGGAAATAGGAATCTCTACCAAAACCATTAAAATATTTTTCATAAATGATCGTATCTTTTTCTACAACGATAAGGGCAGTAGTTTGAGACTCAATAGCCCACTCTTTAAAACTATTAAACCCAGTTTTAGTTACTAGTTCCTCAAACAGTGACTCAACATACTTCTCTTTAGGCTGAGAAATGAATGTGTTGGTAATCTTGGTTCCCTTAATCTCGTGATTTTCAAAGTTCTTATAATCATAAACATCCGCGACATTCATTGTTATAAGTCGATAAACATAGATAGGTGTATATTGAATGGAAAGAAGTGCCAAGAAGAATAGGAATAATGAAAATATTGTAAGAAATATAATTTTTAGTTTTTTTCTCATTTAAGTTTTTGACTATTTATAAAGTGTTTCGGGTATTGGCTGTAACGGTTTCGTATATGCACTGTGACCAACTTTTGCTGGGCATGACCGACATTAACATTGTTGTCGGTTCGTTTTTAATTTTCAATCATTCTCTCAATATTGTATCCTTTCATTTTCCAAGATTCAATCAATTTGTTCAGCTGATTCATCATGTAATATGAATCAACTTCAAAATCCAACTGTCTTCTTTGATTATCTTGCTGAAGAATTATATGGTTTTGTTTTGCCTTTCCTATTAATTCTTGCCCAACTTCCTTTAAAGTTTCTTGAGGTATTGAATATTCATTTTTTAATATAATCTTTTTGACTCTATTCAATTTAATTATTTCATCCTCTGTTCCTTTGTTTGATTTTATTCTTATTTCATCCATATCTATTTCTATCAATTTATTTCCAAGAACTGAACTAATCTGTTTTTGATTTCTTACCATTAGAAAAGTGGCCCCAATGTACAGTCCTATCATAAGTAGTGTTAACCAAATCGGAATTTGATAAAAATTTACAAGTAGTCCAATTGAAATAGATGGAATAAGCATTAGCAATAGTTGTTTGCTTCTTAACTTGTAGTAATTTTCGTTTTCAATCAATTTAGCTTTGAACATATGATTATTTTTTTTCTTTTCTATTTAAATTTCTAACACTAATTATAATTGCTAAAATCAAAAGAACATTTAAAGCAATTCCGGAAAAAGGTACATTTTTAAGATTACTAAAATCTAATTCATAGATATTTATGATCAAGAGAATTAATCCAGCAATCATAACAATATAAGCTCCTGTTTTTTTTGTCATTTTTTTTAAGTTTGACTGGTTTTCTCAATGAATGTTAACGGCCCGTGTATGAGCAGTAGCGGATTACCACTAAATGTTTAATGAGCAAGATACTTATTTAAATAGAAAAACGGTTTGAGATTGCTCCCAAACCGCTATTGCTTGTACATATTGTTAGTCACTTTTATTTTTGTTCCTGCATCTGTCTTGTTGTCTTAAGAATCATTTTCTTTGGAAAGAGTGGTACAAGTGATAATTGTATTTTCTCTAATCTTGATGAAACTGAAATCACATCTAGTTTTCCTTTAATCATAGCGTTATAACCATCTTCTGCAACGCTTCTAGCTGAAGCTGGATTATTATATATTGCTGTTTTATCGACTCCTGATGTTTTTGCAAAACCTGTTTTTGTAGCCCCTGGTAACAATGCAGTTACTGTTATGTCTTTGTCATACAATTCCTCAGCTATAGCATTGCTAAAAGATGAAACATACGCCTTTGAAGCAAAGTATACGGCTTGTAATGGTCCTGGTATTAAAGCAGCAGTCGAAGAGGTATTTAGGATTTTCCCACTATTACGAGTTACCATGCTTGGTAACAAAAGATAGGTCAATTCTGTAAGTGAAATCATATTGAGATTAATCATTTGCATTTGACGCTCCCATGGAAGTTCATGGAACTTACCCACAAGTCCAAAGCCTGCATTGTTCATCAAATAATTCACTTGAATATCTAGAGATTTAACTTCATTGAACAATTCTTTACCGGCTCCAGACACACTCAAATCTTTAGCTATTGTGTTTACTAGCACACCATGTTTTTTCTCCAATTCCGTTTTCAGTTCATTTAATTTGTCTTGTCTTCGGGCTACTAATATTAGATTTCCCCCTTTTTCTGCGTGAATAGTGGCTAGTTCTTTTCCTATTCCACTGCTTGCTCCTGTTATTAATGCTGTATTTTTCATAAACCTGATTTTAAATTTTTAATTTGAATCAAAATTAGATCATTTTTAGAAGTTTGATTAACACTAATAATGGAAGGTTCAACACAAATTACTGAAATTGAAAAAGGAAGCTAATCAGCTTACTTTTGTTTTAATTAAGTTGTCGAAATTCCTGGGGTGTTTTGCCAGTTTTCTTTTTGAAGAGCCGGCCAAAATAATGCGGGTAATTAAAGCCTAATGAATATGCAATACCGCTTATTGAATTATTCGAACTTAGAAGAAGGTGTTTGGCTTTTTTAATTAAAAAATCATTAATATGTTCTTTTGCAGAACGGCCTGTTTCTTTACTTAACAAATCGCTTAGATAATTTGGTGAAAGGTGACATTCACCAGCCAAATACTCTATACTAGGTTGGCCTGTTTCAATTAGTTCGTGGGTTTTGTAATAGTTCTTCAAGAGCTTTTCAACTTTCGACACGACATCAGTATTTTGAGCCGAACGTGTGTTGAATTGACGTTCATAAAACCTTTGAGAATAGCTCAAGATAAGCTCAATATTGGAAACTAATACTTGTTGACTGTGGTTGTCAATCCGCTCATTAATTTCATTCTCAATTAGATTTACAATATTGTTCAGCACATATTGTTCTTTTTCCGATAAATGAAGTGCTTCATTTATTTCATAATTAAAGAATGTGTAATTGTCAATTATTGAAGCCAATTTAGTGTTTCTAATCAAGTCAGGATGGAAATAAAGCATCCATCCTTTTACATCATTTAACTTCTGGACTTTTGTGACCGTAAATACTTGTTTGGGTGCAGAGAAAAAAAGCACACCTTCGTTAAAGTCATAAGGTTTTCTGCCATAGTCAAGACCACAGCTAGAGTCTTTCAAGGCAATGCTATAGAGGTCTGATGAAATTCTGAGCCCAAGCATTTCTTCTCCAAAAGCTATATTGGCAGTATCAATAATAGCAACTAATGGGTGTGTCGCTTTTCCGAAACCTGAACCTCCAAGTAACTGGTTTATAGATTTTATATGTATAATATTCTTGTCCATATTTTATTTTTACAAATCTACTACTTAGGACCTGGACGCTTTAACACTAATTCCTGTTTAGTTAACACGTATTGCTTTTATTGATCATGCACAACTGTTCGCATAAAATGTGCATGAGGGCCTATAGCCCTCATGCACATTTTATGCTTTGTTGTAAGCTTTTATTCTTCCATTGCTTTATGTACTTTGTACATAATTGCAAGATTGTTTAAGAATGGTATAAAGTTATATGGACCCATTTTTTCCTCAGTTCTTGGTATTGGTTGAACTTTTATAGTAGAGTCAATTGTAGCCAAGTCTTCATATGGTGTGAAAATTTTCATTGACCCAGCCATGATAAATGCTACAGCAGCAAGGATTTGTGGAATCAAGATTATTTTTTTCATATTCATTTTGTTTGTATTAAAAAATTAATTGATACAAATGTATGAACATAAAATTAGCCTTGCATTAACATAGATGAAGTAATGAAATCAACCTCCTTTTGCAATTTTGCTGCGAATAGTGCTGAGTGTTTGAGGCATCACACCAATATAAGATGCTATCATTTTTTGAGGGATTCGATTCGGAAGTTCAGGATATATTTCCAAAAAATATTTATACCGATCAATAGCAGGAGAACCAAGTAGCATGAGTATGCGGTGCTGTAATTCCCCCAAGTTTCGCCAAAGCTTTTGCATATTTTGAAACATTTTTTCTTTTGGAAGTTTGGCTTCTGAAACATGATCTTTTTTCAAAAGAATAACTTCTGAATCTTCAAGACAATCGATATATAGTCTAGTAGGTTGATTAAATTCTATGGCTTCAATGTCACCTGTGATCCAATCTTCTGAAGCGAACATATAAATATGTTCTTTTCCATTGCTATCAATAATGTAACTTCTAATCAATCCTTTTTTTACATAGATTGCATTGGCTCTTAATTGATTTGGTCGTTGAATGAATTTACCTTTTTTAAAGTGTTTAAAGTTTGATTCGTTTTCAATATTGAAAATTTCATCTAATTTCATACTATTAACTTATTTTGATATAATCGACCAATTGCACATAACTTTACGTGTATGGTGTCGTAGCATCCCTCAGGGTGCTATGAACTATAAACATTGCTGTAGGTAGTTATTATTCTATTTTCGCTAATTTAATACTATTGTTTACCATAAATCCACTGACTTTTTCATTAACTAAAAATTCAATAACAGTACCACTTTCTAAATTGATAAATTTAATATTTGTCATAGGCAAGAGAATTAAATTACCAATAGGTGTATTAGTTATGACAAGTTGGTTTCCTTTAAATTGAACTTCAAGAATTAGATTTTGTTCTTTAAGTTCATATTTCCCTATGTATTGTTTCAAATCATCAGATGATAATTCAATAACTTCTATAGTTTTAGGTTGGCTTATTGACCAATTATAAAATTTAGACACTGCATTTTTAATTTCTGATATTAACTCCCCTCCATTGTCAGCATTTGTCATAACCACAACTGCATTACCTTTATAAGCATAAGATTTCAGATCATTAGTGAAGCCTGCATTTTTACCACCATGTCCGAAAATTAAAGTATCTTTTTCGTTTTCTAAAGAAGGTCCAAGTCCCCAATCATTTTTATGTTTGGTGAGCATTCTGTCAACAGTTTTTTTTGTTAAAATTCCATCTTTTTTGCCTTGTATTATATCTTGTATTTCTATACAATACAAAGCTAAATCTGACGCAGTGGTCCATAAGCCAGCTGCTGCTTGTTCTGGGTAATTGTTCCACAACCCTTTAATTAATTTACCATTTCCATCATATGCAGCACTAATATTATTTTGCCATACTTTTGTTATTGGTTGTTGGTATGTACTATTTTTCATTCCAATCGGAAGTAGAATGTTTTTAGACATATACTCGTCAAAAGATAATCCACTAACATCTTCAATTACTTTTTCCATTACTGTATAACCACCTCCAGAATATCGCCAAATAGATCCAGGTATGGTGTCGACTACTATTTTTGGTGTATTCCCTTTGCCATTTAAAACATCAATGATTTCGGGGAAATCATCAGTTTGTTTGTAACCCGGAAAACCATGAACTGTCATTCCTGCTGTATGTGTTAATAGTTTTTCAAGTGTTATTTTTTTTGTTTTTGTAAACTTGTTTTCTGGAATCTGCCATTTTTTTAAGTAATAGTTAACATTTTTATTTAAATCTAAACTGTCATTCTCAAATAGTTTTAACGCAGCCAAAGCAGAAAGAGGTTTACTTATTGAGCCAGCTTGAAATAATGTATTTGCGTTGACTTTTGTTCCAGTTTCAGTATTTGCATAGCCATATCCTTTTGCCCATTTTATCTTACCGTTTTCTACAACGGCTATACTAACGCCTGGGACTTTATAAAATTCCATTCTTTCTAAGATGTTAAATTCTTTAATGGAATCTTTTATTTGAATATTCTTAATCAAGCTATTTTCTATAGTATTTATTTCTGATTGGATTTGGGTATCCTGTTGAGCAAAGCAATTCGTTATAAGGCCTAGTGAGAAAATTAGAAAATAGATAGTTTTCATAATAATGATTTTAATTGCCTACAACGGTCTTGTGTATGAGTAATAGCAGATTTACGCTCCAATGTTTCAGTTTTACACTAACCTTTATTTTATGTTTATTCTTTCGTTTTATCACTGAAACAGTTATTACTTATACACTTTGTTGTAGCTAGTTATTTTATTATAAGTCGTTTGACATTAGAAAGTTTTTTATTTCAGATACATAATCTTGTTTGTTTTCAATATAGATAGAATGACCTGTGTTTTTAATTACCTTTAATTCAGCTTTTGGGTAAAGTTCTTTGTATTCGTGAGCTTCTTCCCAATCTAAATAATCACATTCTGGTTTTAAAATAAGAACTGGTTTGTCGAATTCTTTCATTTTATCTCTTATGTCTTCCGAAATGTTTTCTAAAGATTTATTTGTATATATCGCGCAATACATACCTGGTCTTCCAGAAGGTTTAGAAGCTATGGTAGAATCACAAACCATCCCATTTGCAAATGTTTTTGAAATCTTGTAAGATTCCATCAACTTTATGGTCGCTTATCAAAGTTGTACTTTTTGTAACATCAGCTATCACTAACCAAGCCAATTCTCGTGCTCTAAAATTATTTATCTTATTATTAATTTTATCAACTCTATTATCAATACTAGTTAATTCTTTAACATAATCAATTCCTTCAAATTTAGCGTATGCTAAAGAGTCGACAGGGCGGATTTCACCTGGAGCCGTTAAAACCAATTGATCTACTAAATTAGGATTGTGAGCTGAAAGATATGATGCTAAAAACCCGCCCCAAGATTGTCCTACTAATGTCACATTAGGAGCATTTATTTTTTCTAAGATTTCTTTTAAATCTTGTGAATGACGCTCAAAGGAATATTCAACGGGGTTTTTTAGTCTTTCAGACAATCCGCATCCTATTTGGTCGTATAAATAAACATCAAAGCCTTCTTTGGATATTTCTTTATATATTTCAATTGAAGAGTTGTCTATATAACCGCCTGGACCGCCATGGAGATAAACAATTGTTGACTTGCTTGAGTCGGTTTCCGATTTCAGATGCGTGTATGCAATTTTTGATCCTGTTTTTAATTCCCAATATTGCGTAGATTTTCGTGGCCTATCATCAAAGTCAGACTCTGAATTTGGAAATAATATCCAAATTGATATGCCTAAAACTAGTGATAATAATATTAGTGATAGATACTTTAAAATTTTCTTTATTATTCTCATTTTATAAATTTATAATAAGACGATTTAGTGCTTTAAATGTTACTTTATTTAGGTACAACGTCCCTGTATATACGCCGTACAGACCGAATGGGAGGGATGGACGTATATACTTTGTTATGCATAGCTTTTTTTTAAAAATTACAACCGTCTTTTATCCATAAATGCAAAAACTTTTTATTCGTAGTAAAACTAAAAATGA